>Ga0307509_10002303_pt1 | contig 31129 bp, 25 predicted proteins | sample 10_EM_MG_FD_202245 | JGI IMG/M metagenome (GOLD analysis project Ga0307509, IMG submission 202245) | Populus trichocarpa ectomycorrhiza microbial communities from riparian zone in the Pacific Northwest, United States - 10_EM | ecosystem: Host-associated > Plants > Roots > Unclassified | place...
TATTACGATATTCTTCTATTACTTTATTAAACAATTCTTATTGAGCCTTCCTGACCTATAATCCGTTGTCGCGAATATCCTCGGTCTAGATAACTCGGAATCCTACCGTGTTAGCTACCCCGTAACAATAGTGCTGTTTAGTTTCTTGAAGATCTTTTCAGAGGTAGCAGTGTCCTTGAGTGGGATGAGATGTGTGTAGGAGGTAAAGCGGTCCATTATGACCATGATAGATGTATAGCCATCAGATTTGTTAAAAGGGCCGGCGAAGTCTATGGCTAGGGATTGGTAGGCTTCGTCGGGGTCAGGAAGGGTAAGGGACCGTCCATAGGGTAGGGTAGTGGGCTCGTTGTTAATCTGGCACTTATCGCATGACTGACAGTAGAGAACAAAGTCCTGGCGCATCTGTGGCCACCAGAAGAAGCAAGCCGCATAGGAGTAGTATTTGTAAGCTGAGAAATGTCCGTGGCCTTCATGGACAGTCTTGAGGATGAAATCCCGTAGGGATACCCCCGTTTCAAGAGGTCCCACTGGTATATAATGGTTTTCGTACCCATTGGTGTTCTGGGCAAGTAGAAGGCCATCGCGGATGGAATAGTGCAATTTGTTATCGGTTTCCTTGACCCTGGTGTAGAGGGGGTCGGTCTTAAGGGCTTCTCTGACTTGCTGGGCGAGGATACCCATAAGGCGGGAGTGTAGGGTGCTTAGGAATTGGTTGGCATTGGTTGCCTCATGGGAGTCATAGCCCGCATGGCTGTAAAGGGGACTAAGGGCCGGCGAGGCTATGGGCGGTGTGGCTAGAATGGTATAATTCATACGAAAAGGCGAGAGGCTTTCTGAGAGGTATGGGATATCGGGGAGCGAGGCCTGGCCTGCCTCAAGGGCTGTATTCGATGTTGAAGTCCTATCCTGCTCTTTTCTCTTTGTCTTCTTACTCTGCTTCCGGACCTTAGCGTCCTTTGGCCAGTAGCCTGCACCTTCTTTTTCATTCTTATGTATTTCACACCCATCGTCAGTGCACGACATCCAGCTCATTTCTGAGTGTCGTCTTTCCATTTCACTAGAGATTGGGCGACTTGTATTATCACCCCAAGAGTTTCCAATCGATATTGTGCTATCGTTGCTGGCTGCGCTTGATGTAGCTGGCGAGGAAGCAGAGGCCTTACGCTTCTGGGAGCAAGTCACAGCATTGCTGGTAATCTCGTCCATAAGGTATTCAGGGCGGCAGCGACTGATAGAGTCACTGCTGGTAAGGGTGGGAGAGGATTGGGCTTCGCCTGAGTGGTACATGGCGTGGTCTGATTCAATGCTAAAATCGCTAGAGGATGCGTAGCTTGTATTGATCTGGAGGGGTTGGGTAGGGTCAGGTAGCTCAAGGCTATCATAATCGATAGTGGGGTCCTTGAGGCTTATATCTAAGGGCCCTTGGGTTCCCTCATGGATTCTCGATAGGTAGTCTGCTAGGAAATTCTTCGCTCCTGGCTGGTATTCTATTTTAAAATCAAAGTGACTGATGTGCGTTAGCCATCTCTGCTGTCGTCCATTGAGATTCTTTTGTGTTATGAGTTTGGTGAGACTCTTCTGGTCTGTAACCACTGTAAATTGCCTGTGTAGCAAATGGGGAGCGAAAGCTTCCATAGCCTCAATGATTGCGAGCGTTTCTGGTTGGTGTGTGGGGTAGTTGCTTTGTGATGGCGTTAGCTTCCTGCTGTGGAACACTGCAGGTCTGGCTGCATCTCTGGTTGGTCCTTGGTCAATCCAAGCGCCCGTACCTGTAGGGGATCCATCGGTAAAAAGCCATATCATATCTGGCTTATTATAGTCGATCGGGCTTAGGACTTTGTGCTTATCTGCAGCTCGCTTGACCGCTTTGAAGGCTGCTTCCTGCAGATCTGTCCACAGCCATTCAGCGTTCCCACTCAGTTCTGTGAGTGGGGCTGTGATGGTGGCAATGTGGGGAATGAACTGCGAGATATAATTAACCATTCCATTGAATCGCTGCAGTTCTTTCTGGCTCTCTGGCCTCGTCCAGTCCATTATGGTCCGGATTTTCTCTGGTGCAGGGTGGATGCCATTATCGTCTATCATATGGCCTAGGATATCGAGCTTTGTGGCAAAGAAAACACTTTTCTTTGGGTTGGCATAATAGCGGGCGTTTTGCAGCTTACTGCAGGCGTTCGTAACGTCCTTAACATGCTCTTCAAAGGTGTCACTGAAGATGAAAATATCATCAATGTAGACCCATATGTTTTTGCCTAATTCGTCATGGAATAGGTACTCCATAGTTCTCATAAAGGTTCCGGGAGCATTCATGTCTCCTTGTATCATGACCTGGCTGGTGAAGCCGCCGACGGGTGTCTTGATAGTGTTGTACTTCACATCATCTGGATGCACTCTGGTCATGAAATAGTCGTCACTGAGATCTATCTTGCTGCGGAACCGTCCTCTGGCTACCGCATTTAATATACTGTTTTGTTCTGGGATCTGTGTGTAATCGGCCTGGGTGTTATTATTCCTGAAGCGGAGGTCTACCAGGGGTCGGATTCTGCTATCGGTTTTGGCTTCCACAAACATGCTGGCTCCTCCGGGCACACTGGTCCTATAGAGGATACCGGTGTTCATCTGCTTATTGATCCATGCTTTGTATTTGGGCATCAAGGCTTGTGGTGCTTTGAAGGTGGGTGTCTTTAAAAGCTTCGTCGGGTCTATGAGGCTTATCCTGTGCATTCTCTTGCGTACTGGGGGCAGTTCCTCAGGTACTTCTTTGACAAATACCTTGGGGAACATAGCCAGGCAGTCTGGTACTTCCTGTGGCTTCGTCATGGCTGATCTAGACTCTCTAGACTTTCCGTCACAGGTAACTCTGACCTTGTACTTGGAGAAGTAAATGCTGCTCTTTTGGCAATCGATGACTGCTCCTAACCTTATGAGATCGTCCATACTGATGAGGATATCATAGTCTGATACTGGCGTGACTAGCATAGGCACCTTGTCGACTCTCATCTTGCCTAGCTGAATCATAACCACAACAGAAAAGTTGCTAGTGGATCGCGATCCTTTAACTGCCATCTTCAGGGTGACGGGATTCTTCCTAGCTGTGTAGGGGATGTTATATGTTGTAACGAATTTGTTGGATATCAGGGTACCGCCAATGGTACCTGTATCTGCGAGGGCTCTGGCGGGCTTGCCATTGATGTTGATAGTGAATTCGAGTGTTTGGAATGGCCTATCCTTAGGCGTGCCCACAGTAGTCTTGTAGGTCCTGACAGAGCCGCTACCATCTAGCTCCTCTGTGCTGTCTGTATCAGGCTCATATTCACCTTCGCTGCTGTCTGTGCTTTCCTCAGAGAGGCGAACATAGTTGGTCTTAACTTCTTTCTTTGGGCATTCATTTGCCATGTATCCGCTTTCGCCACAGTAGAAACAGGCTCCTTCTGCCTTGCGGCGGTCCATTTCAGCCTTACTTGGCTTGTTGGACTTGGTATAGGTCCTCTTCTTAGCCGGGGCATTTCCTTTGCCTATGCTCCTGGGCGTTGATGTGGTAGAGGGTTTGCGGTAGGTATTCTATTTCTTTGATGTATAGGTTTTGCTGCTAGAAGCCTGGCTTCTATCGCTGCCTTTGTAGCCGCCAGTTCTATACATGGTAGCATCATAGTGTTCTCCTACAGCCACCATCTGGTCCCAGGTATCTTCTGGTCTGAGCTGGGGCTTAACATTGCGGCGTAATCTAGAGTCCATAGCGTCGAGAAATCGTTGCTTTTGTGCATAGTGTGAGATTGATCCTGCTGGAAGGGATCCTTTGAGGTCCGCTAGCTCCGCAGCTATCTTCGTTATGCGTGCTGGCTGTCCACCTGCTGTGTGGCGGATATTCTGCCACTTATGATAGGTGTCATCGGTGTTTGTAGAGGCTTCGAATAGCTGGTGAAGGCGTTGTGTTAACTGCGCTAGAGTTAGGTCTTCCACTTCTCTGTCTAGCGTCTGATATGTGTTGTTGGCTTTGCCATCTGTGCAGGCGCCATAGTAGTCTGCCACTCCAGGGGAGTCATCGTTCAGTCCTGATCTTGCTAGGTGCTTTTTGACTGTTCTAAGCCATCGCTTGAGTTTGTCTGGTTTCAGATCTTCTGCTTCACAGCTAAACATGGGCGGTTTGGGGAGCTTGGGAGGGGGCAACCTCGCCGGACCTTGGTTTTCAATGGCGCCTGTAGGTGGGTCTGGGGCTGGAGGTGGTGGGTCTGGTCGTTCTGGATGCTCTCTGGCGCTCCTGGATCTCGAGGGTCTTTCTGGTGTGTCTGGGATGAATGTACCAGGTAGTTGTTGCTCTCAATGCTCTCGTGAGGGCGCTCTAGTTGGTGTCTGACTTCCAAAGACTCCTAGAATACTGGGTGCGCGCCACCTGCTTGTAGTGGGGCGTTCGGGTGGGCGTTTAGTTTCTGAAGTTTGCTGTGCTGCGGCTCTTGCTGCTGCTCTTTCCTCAAGCCGCCGGGCTTCTCTTTCAATGAGTTCCTCAGCTGTGAGGTCGTGGTCTTCGTCTGAATCTGTATCTAGATCTCCTGGAAGGAGGTGACTGGTTCTTGCTGGTGTATCTGCTGAGCCTGGCGTGGGCCCAGGGGTTGGTTCTTGTGTGGTTGGTTCTGGAGTATCATCTGTGGGTTCTGCTGAAGGACAATTGTAGACCCTACCGGACCTGGTAACGCTTCTGCTCCTGCGTTCTACTATTGTGAATGTAGCACCTGAGCCGGGAGTTCCTTTCCCTGCCACTCTTGCTTCTAACTAGTTATCAAGATACTGGGAGGGTGATCAATCCTACCAGGCTGTTCTCCATCCTGAGAACAAAAGGGGTTTCACCTGCTGTAGGCAAAAACATGTAACAGGTTTATTCCTGTCTAACGAAAGTACAATAGGGCCGGCGATAGACCTGCTAGCGCTGGTGCTAAGGGAGGTTTCAAGGGACTGGTCAAGATGGGAGGATAATAGTTGAAGGACAAACTGGGCTTAGGGACTCAGGGATTGCCGTTCAACCAAGTGTATTCATAGACTGAAGGTCTGTCGAAGTCTGCTGTCTCCTGCTAGCCAGGAGACTGGTTTAAATACAAAAGCCCAAGAGCAATAGCCTTCCTGCAATCACGATCATTACCAGTAGCTGCGCACATAGCGGAATCCTGTAATCCTGCAAGACCAAAGCAAGAAACAAACAAACACTGCTCAGCTTTCGCCAGTGTTACATGACCATTGCATACCCAGAATCCTAAATATAAACTTCCAACAAAGCAAACAAAACATAGCAATACGATAGCATAGCCTATCTGACTCAGAGACAGTGACGGAGCTGAAATCAAATCAAATAAACCAAATATAAATCAACTAAACCTAAAAGATCCTGCACTGCCCGCTCCTGTGTACCGTTACCGGAACATGTACACATGTTACAATATCACAACTATTGAGATTTTAAGCAAGCTTAATTCTGTCATAAAATGACTCTCCAGAGGGGTCAATGAGACTACGATATAGTATGTGTTCTTAAGACAAGAATATCATAGTATTACAATTAACTTTACAAAGGGGCCAATCATAGTATAATAGTATAATTGATACTACAAAACAGCTCATAACAGCATTCTGTACTAATTGAATCAGGCACTAGCAACTAGTCAATATAATTGCAAGTTTACTTTTACCCAATATATATAGAGCTTATCTCACCATCAAAGGTTCAGAGGTATTAGGCTCTATCACGATATACTTCTAAACCTAAACTACAAGAGTCCTCCAACAACATTCAAGTACCTGACCTTCAAGTAAATCCCACGACCAATTCATTCAAAATTTTTAGATTTCTCACTATTCGTTTCTCTGGTTCTATGGCTTTCAATTATCGTGACAATAATAGTGCTTATAGTTATAGTAAGAATTTAAAGCCGCTTGCCACAGTAAAAATTAACTGGTCCTTAATACAGGCTGATAGGAAATCCTGGAGAGTATAGAGGTGGTGGAAATGCAATTACGAGACGGATAAATCGGATTGAATACCCACTGGCATATTGTGGCACTTGCTCATGTAATATCACTTAGTGCACCAAAAATAGTTCGATACTTGAGAACATATTTTCTCAACTATTTTCACAGCATAATCATGGAAACAATAAGTATAATGATGAAAGGCTTTAGTTGAATTTAATATAGTGTGATAAAAATCGCATATCCTATTGCTTGGCAGGCCTGGTTTAACTAGCCCTGGTTGAGTCAGTTTCAATAGTTCTGACTGTCCAGGCTGTCTAATTTCCACTATTTGACTAGACTTGACTTTCTACTGGACTGGCTTCCACTGACTATTTCGAACCCTGTAAAAGTGAATATGGAGGAGTTTTCCTGTATAACAACAAATCCTAAAACATAGCCTTACCTAAACCTTCTGCGCAGGAACCTCCACCTGTAACGGGGTCTTAGCACTGGACGTTAGTCCAAGACACACAACTTTAGACAGGAAGGTTGTGAACGATAACACTCGTTTAGCGTGAGGGTTCGGAGATGAGAATCTCAGGTCAAGGCTGATCGCGTAATGGCAGATCAGGGTCAGGGTTCGTGGGTTCTTGGCGTGGATCTTAGATATCAGAATAGAAGACGTTATATTCGGAAGTACAGGAGTCGTGAAAGAAATACCAGGTAGGGTAAAGAACAAGGAAAATTGGGGGCGGAGCCCCCTTAGATAGAAGTGAATCCTAGCACAGCCTTTGCTGCCCAACTCATACCCCAGCATGAGTCGCATATTCACGTAACCAATGAAACCATACACTTTGTCGTAACCTTTAGAAAGGAAATCCCTCATAGCAACCATGTAACAAAAGAGAGAACACCAAATTTATCGTAACATGTATCTCACCAGGGGACCGTGAGACTACCACCCTTGTAAACTCAAACGACACATAGCGTTCAGAGAGCATGACGTAGTACACCCTGACGCCAACTACATCACTCTTAGCTGCAAAGCGCATCCTGGCAACAAGTCACATCTCCGGGACAATGCAACTACACGGTATGGTAAAGCAACACATTTCCATCACCAGGGAGCTGTGCTTCTACAGGAATGTCTAACTCTCTAATCTAATCTCCCAAGCGCGCTGGATGGCAATAGCAAACTATAGGTCATTGGCCTCCTTCCCAACATGCTTTGCTATCTGTTCTGTCAGCCAGATGTCAGTTGTTGAAATTCTCTGTATATTTCTTATTTCTATTCAACACACTGGCGTGTATTCTTTTACTTAGTTTGTGTTTCGGCTCCGCCTGTTCGCCACTTACATTACTACAGCTAAGATATATATTGTGGTGTTTTATTGTTTATTTCAGGATAATATCTCTGGATTTAACATATGCTTTCCAATCAGGTGTTTAGGATTTTACGGTTCTTTATGCATCTCTTATGCACCATTCTTGGTCATGATATTTCTAATCATTGCTCCACACCCTTTTGTTTTCACCCACATTATTTGGGATTTACTTCGCTGGATTTCCGGGTCAAACATGTTCGCACTTATGTTTCTTACATTGTTGTCCCTATATTTCTCTTGTGCATATGGACACGCACCTTTCTATAAATAAGGTGCTACCGCTACCTGGCTTAGAAGAATTAAGGACTCGAAGTCCTACCAATCCCTTCTTCGCCTCCTTGCTAAGTGTGCCTCGCAACCCCCCTCATACTTTCGAGGTATTATCCACATAGAATAGATTGTGCCGCATTCACATATTGAACATCAGTTAGTATTGGTTCTAGATCTGCGGCAGTCTTCGGTACTGAAAAGGACAAACGGGTACAAGCGGAGGTTCCCTCTGAAAGGAAAATACTTCTCCTGCCGAAGTAAATGATCGAATCTCGGGAAATGGTAGCGAAAAAACAAAAGAAAAGAAAAGACCGGTAAAGACAGTCGCCACACACACTATCGGGATTCACCGAGCACGTAGATGGAATCGATAAGTTCACAAAGAAAAGATCTCGGTACGGAAAGTCCTCGCCCGTTGAGGTGGTTGTTCTCGCTCTCGTCTCTCTCTCAGTCTCCATGATAGTTACAAGCCCTATGAACCCTACCCCTAATCTCCAAGTTCGTGACAACCGATCCAGCCATGCCCTCCGCCACTACCTGCGCTATAAAACTATCAAAGTACATAGAACGAAATAAAAACAATTTAGAGTATGAGAAACCTGGTATTCGCCCCATAGTACCTGTTCTAGTAGAGCGGATTGTATCCGGTATTGTGCGACCATGTCCAAGTATTGACGAAGTTGACGAGTAGTTTTCCCGTAACCGGTTGGTAAGCCCATGAGCATTTGCAGTCCCGGCTTGGCTTAGAGGTGGGTTTGTCCCAGGGTAATCAGTCGGCAGATTGTCGATTCGAAGGACGGTCCACGGAGGTCTGTGAGAGGGTAGCAGTGTTCTCAGCCGTCCGGGGCCCCCGTAGGACCCGGTGGGGGGGGGACTGGCAAGACCCCCGGACGAGACGGGACTGTAAAATGTAGTTCGTGCTCGTTCTTGAATTCCCAGGACTGCCGTCATTAGCAAGGACGACGAGCCCCACGACCTGAGACAACATCTGCCAGGGGACGGCAGGTAACTACATAGGACCGCCGGGGACGGCGGGGGACGGCGGGCAGCCGCGGAAAACATCGGAAAACAGCGGAAGACGGCGGGGGACGACAGACGACTATAGAGGACGATAGAGGACGATAGAGGACGGTGGGGGACGGTGGGGGACGACACAATGTCGTCCGTCCTGGCCCTTTGTCCCAACCTGTCGGGCAAGTTGAGGAAAGACGGGACGGGACGACCAAATGTCATCCGTCCTCGCTCTGGCCCGGGACGGACAGACTGCCCCGTTGCGAACACTGGAGGGTAGCACTGTTTCTTCAATGGCTTTGACGACTTCACAACATCGGTGGTCGTACTCCATTACTCGGTATGGCATTGCGAGCCCGCGCTCCGGACGAGATCGATGCGAAGCTGTTTGCTAGCGACATCATCTCTGACACCACCAATTGGGAGTCTAGAAGCTCGAGGTCCATTGAATCGGTCACTGTCTGATCCCCGGTGGAGGCCCGCTGTAGAGAACAGGGTAGCTGGAGTTGTGAGGGTGGTTTTGAGAGCCGAGGCATTTGCACACCTCTACTTTCAGACTCAAGGAGGCAGCTGTGATTAACCCACTCGTAGTTCTGTGATGGCGCATAGTGAGGGCTGTGTTCCGGAGCTTCCTTAAATTCCACAGCTGGTGGGGAGTAAGGGCCCATTTACCTATAGACTGCCGTCTGGCAACCAGAGACAGTGCCAACCGTCAAAGAAAGTCAGTTAGGCAAACAGGCTTTCAGTTATATACTAGACAATATATTAGCTAGACATTCAACTATTCTGTTTTCTTTACATACCTTCAACTGCATGTCTCTTTCTTGAAATGAAATTTGTAGTAGTGGTTGTGCTAGACGGTGGCGTCTCAGGCGTTATCTGATAAACGGCGCGAAAGTGATTGGCCAATTTTCCACGGTCCTAGATTCTTGTAGTTAGGCCGTCAAAAAGTTGCGTTACCTACTCTGGGTAGGGGCCATCTACTTGGCCGCACCTCCCCCACTGTCAAGCCCCTCTTAACGGTCGGCATCATTGTAGGCTTTGAGACGGACTTCTATAGGTAAACGGTCGCTAAGCGTCTTTGCATCCCGTGACACTCTCTTGCTCTTTGTGAACTTCCTAATCGTTATGTCTGCCTTGGATTCGATAGTTTTATAGCTGCCTAGGGCGAGGTGTACCGCGTCGTATGTCGTCCTTCGCACGTGCCAGACTAAACCTGCTTGGATATTGTAGTCGGGGATCTCATCGTTGTCGCTGACCTTTATGCTTATGGACATTATTGGTTTGTTGGAGCGCCACCCCTAACAATACACCGGCGATTGCTGCTGGAAGCAAGACGTAGAATTTATCAGGCAGGTAATGACCCGGGGTCTCCGCATTGCGATCTCCGTGACCCTCTTCCGGAATGAATGCTGCAGGGTTTGCGATGTGAACGTGTATCCAATTCTCAGTATCAGATACTCTCTCCAAAGAAATTCAATCGCCAATCTCATATGCCTCAGGGTCATCTGTGGTGAAAACTTCCGTGTCCCCCAAGCCTCTTACCCCCGGCTCGGGTCAATCAGGTCATTGGAATAACCACCACCTGCCAATTTGCGTCAGCATAGAATATGCAAAATTCCGAAGAAATGTAACTCACCGACCAATTCAATCTGATACCCGGCGTTCATAGTGGCCGCAACAAAATCCCACAGGACAGTACTGTACAAGGTGTCATCCCAACAACCATGACAGGCGGCAGTCCAAGCAGCCGAGAAAATTTGGTATCAACGAAGGTCGCTCCCTGTTTCGTTCGTACCAATTTAGGGCCTTGCTCCTTCAGCTGGTTAACTGCATGTTCGACTGCATGTTAGGAATCTCCGGCAAATAGCTCGGGTTTGTATCCAACCTCACTATTTGTGCTTTCGAAAACGCCCGCTATGATTATGCGTATCCGGTGCCGTCTTTATTGCGATGAGACAGAACACCTAGCCCGGAAACGCCCCCAGGACTAAATTCAAGGGCGTGGATCGCCCTGGGGAAAACCGTGGCGGTTTCGCAATGAACCGGCTGCTGGGTATTCATATTCACCAATTCAACAATGATTGATTCATCGCCCGAACTATTGAGGGGGTTTTGGCCGGTGGAGGTGTGGAACGCGGGAGTTGCGAGATCCTGCCTAGTGATAGCCCCTATCTGTTTAAGGTCCTCAAAGATGATACCAGTCGCAGATTCGAGGTATGGAGAGTGGAACGGTACCGATATAGGCAGGAAACGGTTTGTGAAACGAACCTTCATCTAGGTAGAAGGAACACGATTCTGGCCAAATACCGTTATCGCTTTGACCTTCCTCAGACTGAGATTAAGGCCCTAGAGGGATTGGGGGGGACCGGTTATGACAACGTTCACCGCACCATTAATCAAGCAGAGGTGGATATGCCTATCCTCGGGCAAATACGTATTCGTAATATCAACATGGTGCTGGGCCCGGGTGATAGGCAGGTCTCGTACCGACGGCATGGGCGATGGAGTACCTCCACACTCAGTGTTCCCAACCGTCCGGGGGCCCCCGCGGGGGTACTGCCAAGAGCCCTAGACGGGACGGGACGGCTATCTGTAGTCCGTCCGGGGCGTCCTAAGTGCAGGACGGCGGGCCCTACAGGGTGAGACATTTTAGTTCAGGGCAGGGGGGTGGACGGCGGGGACGGCAGGGGACGGCAGGGGATCGCCAGAGCCGGTGGGGGACTACGGGGGACCGCAAGGGACGGCAGGGGACTGCAAGAGTGATGTCTCATGATGTGAAAAGAATTCGTTTGGAGGTATATGATCAGCTTGGCTAGTACAGGAGGTCCAAGCGCTGGGACTATAGTCCCCTATAGTCCGTACGATCCTCACCTCCCCGGGCGTAGTCCGTCCTAGCACCCCAAAAAAGGCGGACTATGAGCCGTAGTCCGTCCCGTCCTCCCCTGACCACGGACGGACTGGACCGTTGGGAACACTTTCCACACTCATTGATCGAGTCTTGCAGGGCGCTAGGAGCTAGTGAGGTGAGGGATATGTTTGCTGGGAACGGCAACCGATCCAGAAAAGGATGGTGCGGGTGTCGGACGTGATACGGTGGAATGAAACCCAAGTCGATGCAGATGCGACCCCGACCGCAGAAACAATGCCTTGACGATAGCCAGTCGTACTTGAGAGCCCTTCTCGGAGTTCCCCAGGCCCCTGGGCGGGGGTTTTGAAAGCTACATAGTAATGCGCCAGTTGCACCAGCCCAATCAAGGGGAAATACATGGGAGCTGAAACTAGATAGGTAAGATCAGGGGTGCATTCCTCATGCTGCAGCCATCTAATAATATCAAGCCTCTTGGAATACGCTTTGCCTCCGCGGGAACCTCGAGAAAGTGACGAAAGTAACCAGACACAATGCGCAAAATAATTCACCTCCAATTCGCCATAAACGGTGAAGATTTCTCCAAGCTCGTTAAATTATTCTTCAGTGTTTCCTTGCCCTCCGAAGACTTCATAAACGCCAGCAGTTTTTTTCGGCAGCGGCACAAAATAGAGCAGATTAGTGTGCTTTGATGGGTCAATGAGCGGCGTGGCGAGCACCGTAGTGGGGCCCGACAGCGTCCGGCATCTTGGCCCGAGGCAACTGAGCGGCCAGAGCATGAACTGCATTACCCCGCTGAGCGTGGGCTTCGAATTCAGTCAGAATGTGAAAGGTCCTCGTAGGTTCCTTGTGCGTCATCCTCCCCTTCCGTAACCTGCCGCACCAGGAAGGACAAAAACCGAGAAAGAAGCTTGGGACGGGTGATTTCCCCTCTTCGAGTGCAAATTCGTCAGTAGGAGGTGGCAATTGAGATACAAACCGCTGGTGAAGCTCGGTTACATGATAGCGAAGGGTGGTGGGGATAAGGATGGCATGCTCAAGTGACCCGTGATTGTGAACGGGAGGGCGGAGAGGGGATGCAGAATGAGGAGTAAAAACCCCAGTCGTAGCTCGTGGTGTACCGTACATACTGAAGATTGCCCGGCAAAAGGGGACTCGTTGGGCTCAATGGAGATTCTTTATAATCTGTAATTAGCACAACTCATCAGGAATTGAGAAGGAGGCAGGGAACTCTGATACGGTAGGCAACTGGGTAAGATGGCAATGGAAGGAACAAAAAAAAAAGGCTTCGACGGGAAACTCACAATTTATATGAAGGAAATTATCGTGAAAGATATTACTATTTCGTAAGGGGGGCCCGGGGGGTAAAAAGAGGAATGGCCTGGAAAACAAAAGAGAGGGAAAAATTGGTAATGTATAGGAGATAATTCTAGGGGTAGAGGAGGTGATTAAGGAGGATAGCTTGAGGATGAGAGAATGATGGGGGAGGTAAGTGATGGAAGAGGTGAGGGGCCCATAAGGAGAATCAATTTGGTGTGAGGAGGATCAGAAGAGGGTGTTGGGGGTGCACACAGTTCGGTACATATCATATGCGTCGATGTGCCTTTTGAATGTAAGGAAGGAAGGAGGGTTCAATCGTGCCTCTTGGGAACCATAAGCTACTACAGCAGCCCAGGCATGAGAGTCGCGGGAAGAAAAGGAGAAAAATGTAAAAGGAGTGAAAACAAAATATTCGGGTAATGATATCCACTCTGCGGAACAGGAGAAGTACGAGCAAACAACTCTCACTTTCAAGAAATCTCAAGTAGAAAAGAAAGCCCCACAAGGCACGATGAATTCAAGCTCACTAATCTACCTGCAAACTAATCGAGATAACAGCGCAAGGAGAGAAAATTTGCACGGCAAGAAAGGTCAACCTTGCAGGTTGTCCGACTAACTAGGTATGATAAAGGCCCAATTTTCCCTTGCTCGAACAACAGTCAAAACGGTTCCTCCGTTGCGCTGCGTTCCTTCTTCACCATTCTTGTCGTTGTTGCAGTGGGTGGAGGGCGAAGCGCGAGAGAAGTCCAAGACTTGACAACAACCACCTACTACGGAGGTACGGAGGCCTATAACGACCAACTCGCCACAAAACAACAAAACAAAAAAACATTGCAACGAAGACCTCAAAGTACTATTGCATTAACACACCACAAAAAAACTAAAACAAAACCAAAGCAAAAACTAATAGACAAAAAAATATTTTAGTAAAAAAGAGGAATCCTTTATGCGATATGCAACATTAAGGACAACGACTCAGATAAACAATTATGCATAAAACATAAGGAATTAACAAGACCACAAAACTAAGACCCTATAGTACCCAGTGTGTAATACCTATCAGCTCTGAGCGCAAAAGCACAGTAAGCATTTCTCTGGTATGCACACTCCAGGATTGTTCTTGAATACTCACATATCCACACAACCGAATAAACCCCTGTCCTATGCCTGCCTGAGTTACCAATCCCGGAATCCAGAAAACAAATTAGCTGTGAGTAAAGATCAATAGAAAGAGTAGAATAGGTAAAATCTGGAGGAAAGGAACGGATAAAAAGAGAAGATGAAGACGGAAGGTGGAAGCGGGCTGAGTACTTACTAGTAGTAATCGGTAAGATTGTTGAAATATGTACGTATACTTTGTCCCATACCCTCACTCACTTCCGGCAGCAAGGCCATCCATCTCCGGATATAACTCTGGTGAAATATCAATCGAGTCCATTTCATCCAAATGTTGATCGATGTCTAAATCTATCACTATGCCATTCGGTACTTCTGATACAGGCTCACCCACTCCAACCCAGGAATACGTTCCCGTAGGTTTGACCGACAGTGTTAGATCACCCCCACGTCTAATAAAATTGTTTCCCATCTCCCGTAGGTAGAGGTAGGCGACTCTATGGGTAGGTATTCCATCTTCATACTTCATACTAGAAGTAATTGGTCCTTGAATCCCAATATGGTTGAGTTGCATCAAGCACCATTCTTGGGTTGCTTTTGGAAGATATTCGTCGGGATCTATGTAGAAATAATTCCTATAAGCACAAAGATCAGACATTAGAAGACGAAATTTACCATAGCTATATACATCTTGTTGAAGCAGCTTTAGAGTATCAGGACAAGGAAGTATCGCATATGATTGGGCTGGAGGATCTGGGTGATGGTAGAGGATAATTGGCTTTCCGGTGGGAAGATTTGGGCACCCTCGTTGATATCGAATTGTGTGGGTATTCCAGAGATCAGCAAAGCGATAAATTTCTCTCCGTATGATAGGCATATAAATGTATAATAATGCTACCTGATCAGCATATCCCCCCGTATAGTGCCCTGTGTCCCGAAGACTATCAAAAAAGGTCTTATTAGGAGGTTGTTAGTAAATATATGTCTTCTTGAGTGGGGAGCAAGTTGGAATGGCTAATATTGTATTACCAACAGTTACGAACCTTCCAGGCCAGAGTTTGACTTTTACTCATCTGCCGCCACCAGGACTCTATGCGCTGGTTCAAAGTAGATGTACCATACCAATAGATATCTTCAAAGTGGATATCTATATTATGCGCTCGGTGGAGCTGCCAATGAGCGTTGGCCATCATAGTTGTCTCAGTTCCCCGGTCTGACCGAATTGCTCGTGGTAGAACTTTTAAGGTATTGCTTTAAGATCGCAATTCCTGTTGGTGCCGCAATCCCAACATGAATCCAGCGAATATACCTTAGAGTAAATAGTATTCCTTTAGTGAATTGTAACCTATTAATACCAGGGCCAGAACTCCACCTACCTGGAATATCCATCAATACCAGCATATACTTCTATTCCATATTCGCTCATTTTATGATGGCCATCGACAGAAAGAACAAAGTCTGGTCCTGGTACATGATATGTACCACGGGGTGTTCGCTGCAAAGCAAAGGGCCGTGAGGCAATACCTGCAGGATCCAGGAGCCGTAGCTGCTCATACATCCTATCTCTGGTAACTGGTATACCTGCTCGCTTTAGACTAGTATATAAATGTCGGCGACCGTAGGCATATGCATGTCCGTGACTAAGTTGCTGTCTAAGTGTATTATGCATTAGCTCGTTGTGTGGAGGTACTATGTGATTGTGCTCAAAGCGGCGCCGCATGCCAAGACCAAGTCGCAGCCGCTGCATACTGCATGTCACCAAAAAGCAATCTCAAATTAGCATTTACTTCTTTCATACAATACGAGAATTAGTACACTTAGTAGTTATTTAAACTTCTGGCCTATAATGCCAGCACAGCCCGAACATCCAGCCTTAGTATCTTATGAGTATCCCTATGTACACCCTAGCTGAAGCAGTAAAAACTCGCCAAACTCAGTGTCCCATTCGCAGAGTTGTGCACTACACTCTGCATTTGAACCATCACCTTGCTTGAAGATTTTGCGCAAGAAAGGTCAGGCCAAGAAGGATGGTTCTGGATGATAGCAAGATGCTGCTAGAACTGGACCAAGCGACACTATACAGTGAGCTGAGAATCTGAGTTCCTTTGTGGTGTAGGGGATGCAATAAAAGCTCGGTTTACTGAGCCAATTGGACGGTAAAATAAGCTGGTATGGTACTTCGTTCGTCCAGTGAAGTCTGAGCACTTCCGTATTCTCTGATGCCCGGTGACTTTGGTGAGTTTTTGTCATACTAGCATGCCAATAACTGTGGAGCTTAATTCTCCAATCAAGTCCACCAAATATCGGCTGTCGCTTTCCCATATCCTACTCGGTCAATATCCCAAACAGCCTGCCATCCTGCCTTGCTCACAGTACCCTCCCACGGCTATAGAGTTCCAGTAGGTCTACGTACAAGGAGATTTGTAATTAAAAGCCTGCAGCAAAGGCGACAGAATCTTCAAAAAAATCAAATCCAGGAGATTAGGATGCTATTGAATATTCAAATTGCTTGAGAAGATAGGTCTATCAAGCTTCTCTGCTATAACCAGAGAGAAAGTTTTATCTTCGGTGATAGGATAGGCCATCCAGATTCGTACAGAGAAGAGATACGAGACTTACGATCGAAGTGAAATATGAAACCCTTCAGTATTGAGAAAAAGCATAATTTCTGTATCCAAGAGTGCAAGATCATAGAATAAAGTCCATAGTCGCTCCTGAATTGCCTGTTGTAATACTGGACTCCGCATGACTAGTTCCCTTTTGCTGTAATTCCATTCATGAAATATACGACATAGGGTTCGTTCTGAAGGATATGCGCTGGCATGTTGTGAATTCTGTTGCAGTAGTTCCACTTCTGGGTAGTGAGTATGTAGAAGATTATGTGTCGCTTCCAGAGTCTGATCTTCAAAAACATACCAAATCCAAAGCACATACTTGTATGGTTCAAGTAAGGAGATAATGGAAGACATTATAAGTATCCCAATAGAAAGCCTTAAAGGGGTGTATCTTCCATGGTGTAGAAGGCAGTGGCACTCCCTCTTCCTTTATATCTCGCTCTTCAAGTTTAATTCCTTCCGATATTTGCACTTTGACAACTATTTTTGATCATTTATCTCATTGGTACTATGCCTCCACCAAATCCTGATGATCCCTACTGTGATAGCTGTTTTCAACAAAAGCCTGGAAGTCAATACAGCATGTATCCAGCAACAACACCACCAAATCCATTTCCCTCTCATATTTCCTTAAAATCGTGCATGCGTTGCTCTCAACCGCTATCGTATAATACTCAACTTGAGTCTCATAATTGCAACTCAATCCATAATGGCAAGTTTTTGTATAAACCTTTCTCTATCTCATTTGAAAAGCATCTTCCAGATTCCTTGCCATCTATACCTAACCATGCAAGAGTGTTGTAATACTCGAGATTGGGTTTTAGTCTGGTTGAATTTGACACACGCGCATCACAGAAGTATTTTGAAGTCAACTATTTCCTTATTTCTGTTCCCCTACCCATCCGGATATAGAATACAAGTGTCCGGCTATCAATGATAGTATTCTTGTTAGAATTGGTATACTCTTATTCTCAATGCATTGCCAGGACCCCCTCCCCTGCGGCCTAGTCCCAATGTTCTTTCTATTCAATATCATCAGCACCAAATATCACTCGTTTTCTGACTACTTTAAGAATTAGATCCTTCGGCCAAAAATCCTACCTCAAGTCTAGGAACCCAATTTGAATCTCACCAAGCTTTAGAGCGAGCAGTAAGCAGTGCCCGTCTTGGACCAAAGGGAGTTACCTCACTTGCTATTGGCAATTCCCGTCCATTACCGTCCAAGATACGCTCTCAGTCCCGTATCGTCCCCCGCTCCCGCAATGAGACAACACATCAAACCTACCGCCAGGATCTCCATGGGAGTGCGACACTGGCGCCCGGAATTCCTGCCCTAAGTCGTAATAAGGAACATTCTTCTGTGCGGAGGAGCATTAGCTTATCTACTTTGCCGGAAACTCAAGAGGTACGATATCAACTCTGACTTGTTTTTCGGCATGCTAGCAAGCATGAGTCCAAACGGTTCCAGGCCATTCAAGGGTCTGAAATTATTATTCTTAAACCGCGTACTTTAGAACAGGTAAAATGTGGGGAATATGATGGGTGGACTAAATTCCCCAAGTGTCATGTGCTTTCACACAGCTGGCTATGGCAGGAATTTGTAAAACTCATACCTTACGATCAAAGTAAAGAAGTTAATCGTAATATTCCCATTTATATTAAACTCTTTGTACATTCAATCTTGCACTAGAATACAGCTAATCTATAGGACTAGAACCCTTTATTGACCGTATTTCTTTTTTTCTCAGCTGGAATGCTGCAGGAGGGGGTATTCGTATACACGAACGAGAATATCTTACACCTACTACGCTCGGGAAGATTCTTTTCAAATATTTCCCGCATTCTCGCCTCTCAAATAGCAAGCGAGGTTCAAAACCAGTCACGGATCCTACTCTATTTCTCGCCTTAGAATATACATTACTGTTTGATCCTGACGAGGATCCCATCCCTCCTCCACGGGCAGGCCGTATGGGAAGACCCAAGCTGCCACTTGAGCGGGGAAATTCTACATTTGACTTAGAAGAGATGGACAATCAGAGTGATCCGGAGGAAGTCCCTTTTACCGTACTTAATACTCCGCTCGCAAGTGGTTCTGCCAACACCAGTAACTTAGCTCACCGGCAACACAAGTCCTACTCTAATTTTAACAATAAATCAAGCTTGGTAGTGTCTTTTCCCTTCCCCTTTGTTTCACACGAGAGGTTTTCTTTTTTTAAATCCTCAGCAATTAGATTCTTTAATGGAATAACATTTAGTAATGTCAGAATATAGATAATTGAGCCGTACCTGATCAACCTCGACAATAGCTATGGGAAGCATTTGTTGAAATTCACGAAGGTTCCATACCCAGGGGATAGGTGTGACACTGATGGGACATGGCTAGAGTTCGTTACGGGGCGGGGCGGGGCGGGTTTTCACTCGCCAGGCCCCGCCCTTACAACGGGCCGGGGGGGTTATTTTGGGGGTAATCCCCGCCCCGCCCCCGTCCGGGGCGAGTCCCCACTCATTCCCTGGATGGGGCCCCGTTTCTCCCCACCTGTTTTAACGGGGACCCGTCTGGGGAACGGGCGGGGCCGGGGGCAGGGGCAGGGAACCGTAAAATAACACGCCCCGCCCCGGGCCGTTCAGCGGGGCGGGGCGGGGAATTGGGCCAGGGGCCCGCGTTTTTCGGGGCCCCGGAGGCCCCGTAACGAACACTAGACATGGCAGTGAGGAATTGGGTTTGATAGCAGTTGCACGATTATCTAGTATGGTATCAGAAGTGTTAGTGTTGTTTGGTTGATACGTTAGTTAAAGGGGCAACGCTTGGGAAGTTTTAGAATTTCGCACTAAGGGCATACTAGAGGTTAGTCATGAAGGTTAATGAGGAGATGGAACAAATATGAGTCGCACGATGAGAGATAGGAACAGCAAAGGATTGCAGGAGACAGGAGGAATAGTGTAAGAGTACGAAACTCAAGGGATGGAATTACGGAGGAGAAGTTTCAGGAAACTTCTCAGGAGCTGGGTGGATGCAGTCACGGAGGAGGAAAAGGTTGAGAGTGTTGTGGACGAGATGTTCCTGTATAAGTCGAGTTTGTGTATATATAGAACACATCCGTAGACATAGAAAGAATAAGAATCCCAATCCACTCTCTGCCCGACATAGCCTTATTTTTAACAGCATTCACCTCTCCCCCATCTTGCCACCTTCAGCCAATCCACCCAATCACGACCCCTGAGTTCATGCTCTACCAATGAGGGTATATAGTTATTTCCTACTTTATTTTGACTTCTATTAGAAATGGCAAATAAGACTGACTATTTTTAGCCATCGTAGTTCAAAATATTATACACGATACACATGCTTCCGTAATCCAGGTTGGCAATTCCCCACTAACAACACCAACCGCAAGTCCACCATCCTCACCACTACTCCCACCAGCCGCCCCATATGAGTTATCTAAACGGTCTCAGTCTCAACTTACCTCATCATCACCATCCAGACCTCACTCTAATGGATCACCAGTCCTTAAGTGAACTCGGTCACAAACTAAAGCTGTGGATCCAAAAGTATAAAGTTATTTAGGTGCCCAAAATGTACAACTTCACGTCCTCCTCCATCTTTGGCTGTGGTGCTTCTTTTCTTGTTTTCTTGTTTTCTTTTATTTCTTTTATCTCGTGTTTTAGTTTCTTTTGCTTCTTTCTTTCTTTTCAAATCTCTTCTTTTTCCACATTCCGTATTGAGCATCATGTTACTTCTTTGAAATTGTACTCTAATTCTCTCGGTTGGTGAAATTTTGTTGTTAATCTAAATTAGTTTTCGTGTTTTTAATGTAATGTTTTTTGTTTTGTCGTTCCGTGGCGAGTTGGTCGTTATAGGCCTCCGTACACCTACCGTAGAAACTGGAATAATTGGACCTCACGCTAAGACGTTCGAAATTCCCTCTCTTGGATAGGGGGGCGAGCGCACAGCGAAAAGTGACCTCCTGAGACCGAGCTTAAGACAGAAAAAAAAGAAAAAATAGTCAGACCATACCAACAAAGGCAACTCCAACGTCCTAAAGTCAGGTCCAATTATTCCAGTTCTTACGGTACAGAAATGCGACATCTCTCCAACCCAATATCACTTGTAACCGAGCATTTACCCGTGCAGCGTTCGGCCACAAGCATTGTACATTTGCCATAAGAAAGAAGAAAAAATCTTTAAAATAGATAACCCATTAGGTGTTAATTAGGATTACATATTTATTTCCTTTCTTTTTTAAAAAATAATAATAATTTAGTTACAGTTTTGCAGGTCATTTGTTGAGTTGGGTGTGGGCAAAGAAGCGCGAGTTCTTGAATCGCCGTGTTCGGTTACTTTTGCTAAGGCTCAATACCCTCCCTAACTTAGCCCCCAAATACCTAACCCCTGTAACCCGATGCCTTCAGCGTCAAATTATTTGTTACAACAATGACGCCAAAGAGATTTACTACCATATTATTAAGCCTGTTTTTGTAGTGGAGGAGAGGCACTCCAAGCTGTGGATATTGTCCGATCTCTTGTTGTCTAGAAGCTGAAAAAACTGCTTCCCGAAATTCCACTCCCAAAAGCTATCGAGGGTCTAGTGAGCGGAGTGCATTGCAGAATGGGATTCTCAGAGGTTGATTCCCCTCTATCTCTGTATCTTATTTTTAGGTTGTGTTAATGGGATAGGATTTTGGATTTACAAAAGGAGTTTGGCAACACTCCCGAAAACCCAGAAGACACATCTCTTGACGAGCTCGGACCTGCCATGCAGAAAACCTTCAATGGACAGCTCGGCAAGCAATCTGGCTCTATGATTGCCCGCATGATCTCTTCCAAGATGCCTGGTGGCTTTAATATTACCACAGGCAGAAATTACCTTATCGATCGCTACCGTCTACAATCCCGCAGACAGGATCGCGCCTTTATGCTGGCTATGAAAATGGAGCCCTCAGCAAGACTCAGAAGCGAGGGCGACACGAAGGCATTATGAGATGATGTTGGAACAAATTACGCCGCTAGCTCTTGAATACCACTGTCGGGCCCTGCAGCTGGAGGTGCGGCCGCTGGTTCTGCCCCTGGTGCTTCTGGTGGAATGATGATGAGTCCTGCGGCCATTGACGCCCTGACTAAGCACCCGCGAGCACTCTTCAAGCAGCAATTGGAGTTTCTTGCACTATACCTTAAGATGGATCTCCGATCGGGAGAAAAGGCATTTGTAGGGTCACAGGAGACCAAGAAGATTCCCCAAGCACAGATTGGCTTGTGGAATGTTGAACACGGGGAATTCTACGCCTCCGGTGTCGAACTGTCCTCCCCGCTGAAGGTTAGGGTTTACGATTCGTCGTGGAACAAGGCTCGACAAGATGCGCTTAACATGTCCTTTAACACCTTTGGCCGCCTCAAGCTTATCGACCGAGAAATTGTCTCACAATGCATTCGAATCATGAACCGAACCGATCCTACCCCAGTGGAGATCATGCAATATCATATCAACAATTGCCCCGCCGAGCGCGGTGAAACATATCGCCTATCCAGGGATCTTGGTTACCAGCTTATCGCTAATCGCTAAGAAGTCCTTGGGGCAGCTCCCTGGTACGTAGATATTCAGTATCACACAAGCGCGCTGCAGACCACCATTGATGCCAAGGGTAATATGCAATATTCCGAAGTACCGTGGCCAGCCGTTCGGAAACTTCAACATTATGTCAAGGAAATGGCCATCGGAGGAAAGCTCACTGAATATGGGAACTGAACGGGGGTTCGGAACGATTTGGCCAAGGTTTGCAAGATTATCAAGCAACAACCCAAGCTTTCTAAATCGTCCCAGCTACAAATCTAACCCTCTATGTAAATATCTCCCTCACTGTGAATGAAGCTCAGATATTTGCAGAGGGAGCAAAAACAAACAAAACAGTTGGAGGTATAAAGGTCCAGTCTGAGGGAAAGGGTTGTGTCGAATGAATTCCATTCCTCATTTGAAGCGAAAGGAAGATAACAGATGGGAATATTCTAAGAAGCTAACTGGATTGTATTTGGCTTGTTTGGAACATGCCGCCTAGGTAAGCAATATTGGAGCCGTCTGCTACCCAGTTGTTGCTAACATTTTTTAGTCTAGTGTTACTTTTGGAAGTAAAAATGTTTTGATGACTGGTGCTGGAGCCTGGTCTATTGGAGCGGAGGTCCCCCAGGGCCTCCTGAACTGTGGTGCTAGGGTTGCCATTGTCACAAGTCGCTTCGCGGGTGCGCGAAGTAACGGAATACTACCAGGCGATGTACTCACCTAATTTTATCACGATTTACGAATACCAATGTATGTAATAAAAGCTTGCATCTCTATTGTTTCGAAGGGTGAACATGCTAGTTGGGGTTCCGGTAATACGGAAACAGTGACCACATGCAGATTCGTAATCCCACTCGTCACCCCCGACGAGATAGTCGCACACAACAACCGTTGTGATAAACATCAATGTCGGTTCACCACTGACACCTACACCACCCACTCCTCATACCCAACATTTCCAACTCTTACTTACCTAAATTTTTTTTAAATGCCCGCCAGAGTTCCCGGGGAACGCATGGGAAAGAGTAGCGACCGGGGATCCCACCCCCGCAAATCGGCCCGCCAAATGGCCAAGGCTCTCCAAGAAGCCCACTTCAAGTTGACCCGAGCTGCGAGGCGGTTGCTGAGGCGGTGTAAGAAGGCGGAGCGGAGGTTGTGTTGGAACGGGCAGTTTGATAGCCGCATTTGATGCGGGATGTGCCCGCACTTTGTGGCCGCAGAGGCATACGTACTTACGCACTAGTCAAAGGACGCGCAAGCACTGAAAATTTTTTCACCTCACTTGTTTTTCTTTCCTTCACACCTTTTCCTCGCTTCAAACCTCCTGTACCCAACTTCCCTCATCCCTTTCCTTTCATCAAGTTATCATCAATCAATCATGATCCTCATCTTTACTTAAGCTGTTTCAGTCCACTGCGTAAAACCTCACGGTAAATCATTATCTCCGCAACCCAGATTTTCCGCACTCTATCTAACTAACTAACTGAGGGCGATCACAGGAGTATATATCAATCGCGGGGACATCATATCCATCAGGCGTCACACTATTCCATGTGAGTCTCTCCCTCCTCCGTGAGCATCCCCGGCTAACTAAAAGAAAGAACTTTCCCCCTCCGAGCTTCCAGCTCTTTCACGCTGGCCTTACAGTGCTTCCGCTTTTCTCCCGGCTTTCCCGAAAGCTGCACGATCCCAAAACTATCGGGCATTCCTGCATTCGCAATGCTTTCCCGAACGTACAAACCAAACGTCCGAAGCCGATGTCATATGCGCGAATCCTCATCGCATATTCAAAGCGACAAACAAGCCTGCTCCCGGAAGCTATCTAAACAAAGGAAGTATCGTGGGTATGGCGAGCAGGAGCATTCTCAACAATGCCTGCAAGAGTTTCCAAGAAAAGAATAGGAACGAGCAGCAAGCGGAGATTCAACCGCGGCCAAAAGGTTCTGCAAATGGCCAGGATTCTCCGAGAATCCCGCTCCCGTATGACGCGGCTGCCGAAGATATTGATGAGGAGGTGGATAGAAGCAGAGATGAGGTTGGAGGGAGCGAACCAGGGACGAGTCCGCCGGGTTACTGATATTGCCGTCGGTGGGACCTTCAAGGCAATTTACGAAAAGGCCACCGACGGCAAGTGCCGCCTGGCGGATCGTCGGGCCACGATAAGGGACCGCCGGGAGCAGTTCCGGGATTTTGGTCTCAGAAGCCCGGAGGAGATGGATAGGCTGGAGAAGGCGGTAAGTTTTCATTTTTCCAAATTCTATGTGAGAGAAATAGTCAGCTAAATTTATGTGAAAATTAGTGGAAGGGGGCAGTGGGGGCCCGCAACAAGGCCGCCCACAATATCGGGGGAGACGACATCATTGCTGCAATTCACCTTTGCGGCGATGATGTCAGGTGGTTTTTGAACCGGGGGTTCAAGTTGCTTTTTGGTATTTCCCACAAGGATTGGCATAAAGCCACCAGGGAACAAAAAGATCTTACCTTTAGCTGTTGAAGGTTTTCTCATACCTTTCCATTTGTTAATGCGGCAGCTAACGGTGAGGATAGCCCCCTACAGGTCCACCAGTCTCCCCCCCCTCCCACTCCTCCCCCCTATACCATCTGGGTCTTCTGGACCATTCTCCCCCCGTGCCCATATTTTCTCCAGCCTCGAGTATTGTTTTATTTTACTTTTTGCTTGTTTAAAGTGTTTCGCTCTTTGTGTCTTTGTTCAAGTGTTTTCCTGTTATTATTATTATTATTATTTTTGCTTGTTTAAGGGTATCGAAAATGTGGCCAGCCGTAGGTTGTGTGTGAAGCCGAGGGTAAAGCTGATGTTCGGTTATCGTGAGTGTTCCTGTTTCAGTGCCGTGTGATTGGAGTTTGATCTTGTTGCATCATGTATGCAGGATTAATGTCGGAGATCGTCTGAAGCTACTGGTGGTGGAACAGTCCGCGAGCGACGGTGTGTAACGGATGATAGTAGTAGCGTTTCTTATCCAGCGCACATGGGAATGTATGCATGTGATGAGCAGCCTAATTTCAACAGTTCAGGTAAAGGGGTCAACCAGGAGGACGTTTGCCAATTTATTTTATAGCCTCAATTCTACTCGCTCGCACGATCCCCCGCCCGCTCCTACCCTCTCGGAATGGGAACCGTTACCACTGCTTTCTGATGGACCACCCTTTCGACGAGACGCCCGAAGCCCGTCGACCGGACCCAGAGCAGAGTTCAACGCCTCCAGAACAAGCGGTGGGGCAGCGGAGCGATGGTGCTCGTTCCGGAGATACGAATACTGGGCTGAGAAAGGCTTTGATTGAATACCGCCCCCGGGGGGATATTTTCCGGCCAGTCCTTTCCCGTTCTCCGCCAACCCTCCACCGACTAAATCGTGCACTCAGCGAGCCTCCGGCAGAGCAGGAGCGGCGGGGGAGTATTTTACTGTCAGAAGAATCGCCTCCGAGGCCGTTGCCAGCAATACCCCGGATCCACTGAATACCGGATACGACCCATTCAAACACAGAGTCGCTACCCAGCATAGTGATCGAAGGGAGCGGCGGAGGTCTCGAGATAAGGGTTTACGGGAAGGATAGGCACACTACGCTGCGCTACGCCTGGGCTCGTGAGCTAGGAGGAGGTTGCCAGCTACTGGGTGCGAGGGCACGCGAGCTGTGCGCGGGAATGGTGTTTAGCACGTAGGTATGATATGCCCAACTCTTTGCACTGAGTACTGGTTGGCGCTGCGGGCTGGAACAACTCACCGACTGCGCCACGGCACTCTAGAAGTATTGTGCTGGTGCCTTTGTGTTAGAGTTCACAGAAGCGGATAGTTGGTTCATTTGTTCTAGATGGAAGGATAGACGGGAGAGTAGTTTTAGTTGTTTCATTTGTTCTATAATGAAGGATAGACGGAAGGATAGATGGAATGGTTTTTGGTTATGTCTTTCCTTTGTTTAGAGTAGGGAGATCGACAGGCAGAAGGGGATTACGCATGAAGGAGAGATTGATAGGTGTGGCAGACGATAGATTGATTGAGAGAGTTTTATTATTCTTATATAGACTTATGTTTGGTTAATTAGTTTTGGGAAGAAGACGAGCGAATGAAGTTTTTGATTCTCCCCAGTACCCTTTCAGTTTTGCCCTAGTCTAGTTCGACCGGTTGACCGTTACGCACGCATTATCCTCGCAACACTTTGTGCCAACTGTGGAATGTATCTATCGTGGATGGGATGGTGATAGTATACAAATAATGGAAAATCCCCGGACTGTTTTCCAGACGATAGCTCGGGAGCAGAAGCAAACTCAATCCTTATATTCTCGTGGAAGAGAAGAACTGGTTCTTCTCTCTCTCTCTCTTGTTAATTTTTTATTTATTCTTTTTTACTTTAGTTTATTCCTTTACGATAAGTCTTCGCTACACTTGACCACCAATCGCGATGGCAGCGCCATACCACAAATCCTCGGTTTATATCAGCCTGAGCAAGAACCAAGTCCTCTCCGCACGTTGTAGGACTTGCGACGGGGAATGGATCTGTTCAACAATCGACTTGAACACCGTTCTCGGGAATTGCGATGGTATGGGCGCTACACTCACCACTTTTCCCGCTTCAAATTAACAAGACAACCAGGTTGCTTCGAATGGGGCGGCGCCAAATTCTCCCAGACAGCTAAAGACGTAACGTTGAAAGATAACCGCACCCTCTCCACACACCTCAGGCGCAAGGACGGAAGCTGGTCGGAGAAACCCATAGAGGTGGACACTACCGAGCACATCACGAATCACGACGGGGCGCTTCGCAACTGCCAGCACGTACCGGAGAATCAAGACCAGGAGCAATCCACAGCGCCAAACTTTCTGGAAAGGTTAGATACTGTTTCGGGGCTCTTGCGCACTCAGCAAATTGCGGCGAAGAACTTAGCTTTGGAATTGGAGTTTATCAGCACTTCGAACAACCGCCTGCTGGAGGAGATCGAGGTCGCATTCCTGAGACTGAGAAAGTTGATGGATGTAATTTCTGGGGAGTTTGATTAGGAAGGTGAAGATGAGGGAGATTCAGAGGAGGGGGGGCGGACGAGGCGGAAGCTGAGGCGGCGGTTAGACTGATGATTAAAGCGTTCGAAAAGGTGCGAGGTGCGGGGTGACAGGTCTTTGGTGGCGGTTTCTAGAATATGTGGTGTGGTATGGAGACCCCCGAACTAGTGGAAGATATCGGGGATTTCGATTCTTACTGATAATTTACTACAGCCGGCGGAATACGAGAAAGCCAACCTCCCAGCCCTCCACTGCGACGTCGAAAGCCTAAGTGGGGAGATCAATGTGCAAGCCAAAGACCAGCAAGCCTCCCTCGAAGTGCTGCAAGAGTCATTAGCCACGTGCACGGCAGAACTCGAAAGCACCCAGGGGGCCCTCAGGAACGCAAAACCGACAAAGGACAAGGCCCACAGTATGGAGACCCTTGTATGTTCCCCTTCCATCCCCTGCTACATCCCCGGCTAACGAATTGGAAAATAGATAAAGGACGGGGGTTGGATACTCCTCCCCATAGGCCTGGGCATGACGATTCCGCTAACCCCCACCCCCCTTGCCGACAAAATCTCTGCAGCAGAAGAAAAGCTCAAAGAGTTGACCGCCCAGCAAACCGAGAAGCAACAAGAGCTCGACAAACTCAAACTCCAGGAGTCCGAGTCCTCACTCGCACTCCGCGCCTGCGAGGACCTAACCGTTCAATTCGCTGCCCTTGAGGCCGATGTGTCGAGGCTCAAGACCAAGGCAGAGCTCGCAAGGGAGAGCGTCACGTCCACCCTCACGACCGCTAAAACCATCGAATCGCTGGCCGGAGAGATGGAGGATAAAGCCTCAATGCTCGAGTATAAAGTTTGCAAAAAGGACTACGCGGCGCACATTGTCCGCGTACTAGACGAGGCATTGCCCGGGTTTGCTGTCGTCGGGAATGTCGGTGAGGTGCTGACCGAATTGCTTGCAGGGGACGATGCTCGGGGCTCTGTCAAGGAGCTGAATCTCGAGATCGAAGCCGTCAGAAGGAAGCTAGAAGTTGTCGCATAGGGGTTCCTCCCGTCTTTGTCTCCTCCATCTTCCGACTCTCGCTCCTCCTCCTCCTCCTCCTCCTCCTCCTCCTCCTCCTCCTCGTCACCACTCCCTTCTCCCTCCCTCCCTCCCTCTTCCTCTTTACCTGCGCTGAAGCCATTACGAAAAGTTGTCATAGTGACGCCGGTGATTGATAAGTTGGGAAAGGGTGAGAAGGAGGAGGTGAAAATTTACGACTATTACTACTACTGCAAGGGAGAGGAAGAAGGTGATTACCGGAAGGTGCAGACAAAGATGGGATTCTGGGAATGGCCCGAATGGAGTATCATCCTCATTTCCGTGTTTTTTTCGGTTCTGGCGGCGGTATATGTATTCGTGGTTTGTGTGCTTATGGTGGTGTTTATGAGGACGTTGAGGGCAAGGCTGAGGCGGCATGCTGGGGCTACGGCAATTTGGGCGGGTCTTGTGCGATTGTGTGATTTTGTGGCGGCGGCGGTGTTGGTGGCGGTTTAGTCGGTAGTCCGGTAAGGGCTTTCGGGATCTTTGCGCGTTCTTTTTCGTTCTCCTTTGTTATTTGGTTCAGTTCTTTTTGTTTTTTGGGCTGGGATGGCGTTTGGTTACGACAATCATTGATACAGATTCATGGGTAGTATATTAGGATAGGCTCCATTGCAATACAAAAGCGAATACACGGACTATCTATAACCGTTTATCAAGTATGGTCAGGTGTTAGTACCGGGAGCGATATACAAAGTATTATTGGTGCAGTATCGTACTGTAAAATACCGCCTCTCTCCCGACTTTATAGGAGGTTGGCCAACTGCAGTACGAGCGCGGCCGATTGATATATCTGTCACGTGGGTCTGATGAGGGGTTTTTGGTGGATCTTGTATTGTTCGTGGGCAAAATTAACCGTGGATCAACCATCGATGGCAAGGCACCCCCTACTCATCAGGCTACACTTTCAACACCACTTAAAGAACTTTCTCTAGCATAAATATGAATTTCTACCATGTATCATATCCTACCTTACATACTTATATCCTTGATTTTTCTTCTTCGCTTTTAGTGATGGTAGGGTTGGTAGGGGAGTGTTGTTGTCATGGCTTAGGGCTCGTTCGGATGCAATGGTTCGGTTCCGTTAGCCCATACAGATGACCATTTCCTTCCGTTTCAGTGAGGTGTAAACAGGATGTCAACCTTTCCGTTTCGAAATGACCGCAGGAAGAACTTTTGCCGAAAGCTTTTTATGGAGCAACAAATGGTTGACTATTGGTAACGGCCATTTCCGAAGTCAAACCATTTCGCAACGGAACGGTCGCCAATTCTTCCATTTCTGCCTCACAGTTTTTCCCGCTTAGTTGATCCGCGGTTAATTTTGTCCACGAACAATAGTTGCTATGCACCTAGATACCGCACGTGACCAATATATGCACCAGTCGCGCTCTCACTCGTGCAAAGGTACTCCTAGTAGGATTGAGTTATTAGTGGCGAGCCTTCCATCTAGGGAAACAAGTAGTCCAACAGGCGCCCGAGCCACACACGGTGTTGGGCTGATTTCGCAGGACCCGTTTAGTTTGGATGGTGTGTCGCGCGTGCCGAAATCACCCTCCCGTGCGTATGTGTGACCTATTGATATACCGGAAGACAGACAGGTGGAAAGTTGACCAGACGATGAATTGCCTAAAGGCCTTGACAAGGGTGAAGTAGGGAGCTATGCGCTTGAACGAATTGAGAAGGAGAGAAAAGGTTGTTGATTGGCTTGCTTTCCTCGGTGTGGTTGTTCGTTACTAGTCTAGTCTACATGAGAGGCGGCTTATGTGCTAAAGTGTGTGCGCCAAGCTAACTACTAAACAGAGTTTTTCCGTGGGCCCGATCGAGCGACATGACTGCTCTCACTACCCTATCAAACACCACAGGGCACAACGGTGCTGGAATTGTAGCAGCTATTCCTAATATAATAAAATCTAACATGCTTAAGAGGGGACAAGAAATAATATTACAATTGGCCTGGTAAGAAATAAATTAGGCAAATTTAAGGGAACAAATTCCAACTTATTTTTTGCAGTGAAAATCGCATTTACCTTAAGAGGAGACCGCGAACTGATTGTCTTGTAGGTTTGGGCTCAGATCCTTATCTTATCAAGGTCATTTTAGAATATTAGATCTTAGCGAGAGAATGTTTTATACTGTAACCGAGTTCCTTGACCTTGACACGGTTTTCTGCTTTTTTCGTTCCGGTCAGCTTATGGCCCCTGACCAAACCTAGATGCTTCTTTTTTATTTTTATTGATACAATTCGATTCAAGGAGGAGAAAGTGCAGTCACAAAAAATCTAGATATAATGGTAACTTTTGGAAGGCAATAGTGATTGCGCTAGCGGCCCTAGGTCCACAGAAAACACACTGGGAAAGCGAAATTGTGACTCTCTGGGCTGATTATTTGCCCCCAACCCTTTAATTAATTAATATGAAACCTACATCAATTGAGGGCTAAAGATCTAGTGAATCCGAAATTTGCATTTCTATTACTGGTTCCTTTGTTTTCTAAGCAGCGCGCATCAATCCGGCGGCACGTGCTTAGGAGGTTTGTGGGTAGCTGGTAGGATAGGACTAGTTTTTTTTTTTTGTTAATTCCGTGGTATGATTTTAGGTACATGACTAGCACTTCCTAGGGTCCAACCGCTGCATTCGGGAAATATCCCATGCCAAATAAAAACCCAAATCAAAAACAAAAACAAAAGAAATAAAACACAAACTATTCACTAATACCTAAGTATAAAATCAACATGAGTATTTCCCAACCTATGAGATTCTTCCAATTCCGTCTTAAAACAAACTTCAAGACTGCACCTGTGTTGCCCGCGTAAATGCAAAAACATTCTTATCATCAGGAAAATTCAACTTATTCAAGGAAATAAACGAAATCAAAAGCTTCATCATATCCCATCCTTTCTTGTTCTCTTTCCATACCACTGAATCTGGGGAAATATCAAATGAAAACTCCGAGTGCCTTATCCTAGCTTCCG
>Ga0307509_10002304_pt1 | contig 31126 bp, 28 predicted proteins | sample 10_EM_MG_FD_202245 | JGI IMG/M metagenome (GOLD analysis project Ga0307509, IMG submission 202245) | Populus trichocarpa ectomycorrhiza microbial communities from riparian zone in the Pacific Northwest, United States - 10_EM | ecosystem: Host-associated > Plants > Roots > Unclassified | place...
TGAACAGGCCGATGCGGATGTTGCGCGCGAACCGCTCGTTGATGATCTCCATCGTCGGCATGCGGCCGCGGACGATGCGCTCCTGGCTGGAGATGTCGTAGTTGCGGATCTCGCCCTCGACGATCTCCTCCTCTTCGAGCTTCTGGCTTTCGCCGGTGATGCCCTGGAGCAGCGCATCAACTTCGTCTTGCGAAAGAATCTGCTGGCTCATGACTGCACCCCGCTCGCCGGGTACAGCGAGCGACCCTCCGTGAGGGTCGGGCCTTGCTTGGGGCGGCCCGGCGCGGCGGCCCGCTCAGTGCGTGCTGGTGAGGTCGTCATGGTCACTGCACGATGAAGTTCGAGAAATGCACGTGCTTGATCGGGTTGGGCTCGACGGCCTTGCGCTTTTTCTTCTTCTTCGGCTTGGGCGTGTCCTCGTCGTCCTCGCCCTTGGCCTTGTCGGTCGCGGCTGGCTTGGTGTCGTCGACGTCGGGGTCTTCGACCTCGATGCCCATGGTGCGCGACGCGTCGCGCAGGATCTCGTCGGCGAGCTGTTCCTTGCCGGCGCGGTCGAGCAGTTCGCGCGAGGTCTTGTGCGACAGGATCATCAGCACGCCGTTGCGGATCGCCGGCATGAAGGCCTTCATCTGCTCGGCGAAGTGCGCGTCCTCGACCTCGATCGTGATGCCGACCTGCGCGTAGCGGTCGGCCTCCTTGTCGGACAGGTTCACGACGAAGGGGTCGAGCGGCAGGAAGGTCGGCGGGTGCTTCAGGTCGGGTTTGGCACCATGCTCGGCGTGTGCCGTCGTCGTGTCGTCGGCGCCGTCGGCGTTGGCGGCGGCCTTCTTCTTCATCAGCACCAGCGCGGCACCGCCGCCCAGCACGACCAGCAACAGCACGGCGGCGACCATGATGATCAGCTTCTTCTTGCCCTTCTTCGCGGGCGCGGCGGCACCGGCGTTGGCGGTGGGGGCAGCAGCAGACATCGTCGTCACTCCTTCAATTCGGGGGCCGACCGGGGCGCCGCGATGGCTTCGCGACGCGTGGTGGCATGAAGGAAATTATGGAAACGATGGGCCCCGACTTAAGCGGGGATAAGCAAGGCTTTTGGCGCCCAGTACGGACCCGCAGGCCCCCGCTTCAGGCGTACAGGTCGACGCCCCCGGCGGTGACGACGCGGCGTGCCGCGGCGCTGACGCGTGCGGCGCTGTCATCGCTCACGCGCCGCGCGCCGGGGCGCGCGCTGTCGTCGTGGCGGCCGCCGGATGAGCCCGCGTCGCCGCGACCGCTCGAATGCTGCGACACGCCGCCGCCGGCCAGCGTGAAGCCGGCGTCGCGCAGCGCGCTCGCCAGCTCGGGCAGGCCAGCCTCGATGGCCTGACGCGTCGCCGCGACATCGGCACCGAAATCGACACGCGCCTGCGTGCCATCCATCACGATCTGCACCGACACCGGGCCCATGTCGGCCGGGTTCAGGTGCAGCTCGGCCTGTTGCACGCCGTCCTTGGCGAACACGCTCAGCTGCATGCCCAGGGCTTGCGCGAAGTCGGGCGCGTTCACCGGCGTGGGCAAGGCCACCGCGACCGGCGCGGCGGTCTCGTGCACGCCCGTCTGCGGCTGGGCCTGGGCGGTGGCGGCTGCCGCGCCCAGTTCCTTCACACCGGCGGTGGAGGACGTCTGCGCCTGCTCCGCCACGCGCGGCTCGCCGCGCGTGGCGTCGCCGCTCACCGCGGCGAGTTCGGCCTGGAAGCGGTCGTCGCCGCGGCCGGCCTTGTCGTTGACCTCGGCCTGCACCTTGGCGTCGATGGCCTTCAGGTCGCGCGCCGCACCGGTCTTGCCGCCGAGCGCGGTGGCCGCGTCGTCGGCGGTGGTGGCGTCGGTCGTGCCGGTCGCGCGGTCCGCGCGAGCGGTGGCCGGCGCCGGGCGCTGCAACGCGGCGAGCCACTGCGCGACCGCCGGGTCGATGGGGGCGGTCGGTGCGGTGGCGGTGGTGTCGGTGGGCTTGGCTTCGCCGGCCACTGCCGCCTTGGCCTCGTCGGTGGCGTCGGCCTTGGTCGTGGCGGTGCTCGTGCCGGCGTCGGCGCTGCGTGCCTTGGTCTTGACGGCCGTGCGGGCGCGGCTGGCCGGGTCGTTGGCGGCGCGCGCGGCTTCGGTGTCTTCGGTGGTCGCCTCGGCGTCGCCGGTCGAGGCGCTCGCGGTCGCGGACTCCGGCGCCGCATCGGCGTGCGTTGCGGCGGCATCGTGGTGCGGCGTCGGGGGGGCGGCCGGCGTGTGCGGCGTGTTGTTGTTCGCGACCTGGGTCTGGCGCAGCAGCGAGGCAAAGCCCGCCGGGTCGCCACCGGTGGTCGGGGGCGCGGCACTGTCGTTGGGTGTGGCGCGCAGCGAGGTGGCGTTGATGGTCAGCATGGAGACTCCTGGTACGTCTTGGGTCGGGTCACATCAGGCGCGGGCCGCCACCCGCGCCGAGGCGGTTGTTCCACGCCACGCGCGAGGCGAACTCGTCGCTCTGTTTCTGGTCGCGTCGCTCGGTGGCCACACGCTGCTCGTGCATCCGGCGTTCGATCAGCTTGCGCACCGAGGCGCAGCGCATCTCGACCTCGCGCAAGGCCGCGAGCGCGCGCTCGACCTGCTGCCCGGCGTGCTCGGCGATGCGTGTCTGCTGTTCGACGGCTTCGGTGAGCCGCTCGGTGAAGCTCTGGTAGCAGCGCACCAGCTCGATCTGGCCTTCGCGCTGGAACTGCGTGCTCCAGCGCTGCTCGTACTCGCGCCGGTAGGTCAGCAGCTGCTGGGCCTGCGCCTTGGCGGCGCTCTCGGCGTTGAGCGCACGCTGGTGGTCGGCGATCGCGGCGTCGCGCTGGCGTTCGTGCTGGCCCAGCAATACGGCAAGAGGTTGCAAGTCGTTCATGGGCGTGGGTTCAGGTGCCGATCACGTGGCGCAGCTGCGTCACGCTGGATTCGAGCGAGGCGCTGTCGTGCATGCTCTGCTGCAGCAGCGCGGTCATCGGGTCGTGCAGGCGCACGGCGGTGTCGAGTTCGGCGTCGTGACCGGCCGAGTAAGCGCCGAGCTGGATCAGGTCGCGCGCCTTGTTGTGGCGCGCGTGCAGCTGGCGGAAGCGCCGCGCCGCCTCGAGGTGTTCGCGCGGCGCCACGCTGGTCATCACGCGCGAGACCGACTTCTCGATGTCGATGGCCGGGTAGTGGCCGGCTTCGGCCAGTTCGCGCGACAGCACGATGTGGCCGTCGAGAATGCCGCGCGCCGCGTCGGCGATCGGGTCCTGCTGGTCGTCGCCTTCGCTGAGCACGGTGTAGAACGCGGTGATCGAGCCGCCGCCGGCGATGCCGTTGCCGCTGCGCTCGACGAGCTGCGGCAGCTTCGCGAAGCAGCTCGGCGGGTAACCCTTGGTCGCCGGCGGCTCGCCGATCGCCAGCGCGATCTCGCGCTGTGCCATCGCGTAGCGGGTCAGCGAGTCCATCAGCAGCAAGACGTTCTGGCCGCGGTCGCGAAAATGTTCAGCGATCACGGTCGCGTAGTTCGCGCCCTGCATGCGCACCAGCGGCGGCGCATCGGCGGGTGCGGCGACGACGACGGCGCGGCGCATGCCTTCCTCGCCGAGGATGTCCTCGATGAATTCCTTCACTTCGCGGCCGCGTTCGCCAATCAGGCCGACCACGATCACGTCGGCCGCGGTGTAGCGCGCCATCATGCCGAGCAATATCGACTTGCCGACGCCGGTGCCGGCGAACAGGCCGATGCGCTGGCCGCGGCCCACGGTGAGCATCGCGTTGATCGCGCGCACGCCGGTGTCCAGTGGGGTGCGCACCGGGTCACGGTCCATCGCGTTGATCGGGCGGCGCGTCAGCGGTTCGTTGTGCACGTGGTCGATCGGGCCTTTGCGGTCCATCGGGTGGCCGTGCGAGTCGACGACACGGCCGAGCAGGCCGTCGCCGACCGGCAGGTGCAGCGTGCGGTCTTCGCCGCGGCGCCACGGGTGCTTGGCCGCGCCCAGCTTCATCGGCACGACCGGCGAGGGCCGCGGCACGACGCGCGCGCCGCTGGCCAGGCCGGCGACGTCGCCGGTGGGCATCAGGTAGGCGCGGTCGCCCGAGAAGCCGACGACCTCGGCGATCACGGGCGGCTGGCCGTCCATGCGCACCTCGCAGACCGAGCCGACCGGCACGCGAATGCCGGCCGCTTCGAGCACCAGGCCGGTGACGCGCACCAGCAGGCCTTGCGTCTCGAGGCGCACCTTGTCGGACGAGAAGCTGCGCATGTCGGCCAGGTAGCGCGCCCATTTGTCGGGCACGCCGGCTTGTTGCACGGCACCGGCGAGGGCACGCGCTTCGTGAGGCGAGGAAATCATGCGTCGGCCTCGGGGACGGTGTCGGTGGCGGGCGCGTCGTCCCAGCCTTCGTCGCAGCCCAGCGACGCGACGGTGCGGCGCCAGCGTGTCTCGATGCTCGCGTCGATCACGCCGATGTCGGATTCGACCAGGCAGCCGCCGCGCGCCATGGCGCTGTCCGACAACAGCCGCGTGCCGCGCGCTGCGATCACGTCGGCCGCGCCCTGCGCGACGAACGCGTGGTCGTCGGGGTGCACGCGCAGCGTGATGTGCTGGGCGCTGAGCAGCAGCGTGTCGATGGCTTCGTGCGCGACCTGGGCGATCAGGTCGGGGCGCGTGACCAGCTCGCTGCGCACGATCTGGCGCGCCAGGTGGGTCGCGGTGACGGCGAGCGTGCGCGCCATGTCCTGTTGCAGGCCGTCGAGTTCGGCGCCGAGCGACTTCATCAGCGTGCCGATCTGGGCGGTGGTCTGCGAGGCGTAGCTTTGCTTGAAGCCGTCGAGCGCGACCAGGCCGTCGCGGTAGCCGTCCTGGTAGCCCGACTGGCGCGCCGCGCGCAGCTGCTCGGCGATCAGCACCGCGGGGTCGACCTTGGGCGCTTCCTCGGGGGCTTTGTGTACATGCGCCTGCGGCGGTGGGCCGCCGGCCAGGTCGCCGGGGTTCCAGGCCTTGACGCCGCCGAGCTCTTCGCGCGGGATGAAGCGTCCGTAGGCATTGGCGCGGGCCGCGTCGACCGGCGACGGGATGTTCTTGGGCCGAACCGAAGCCCCCCTGTCGCTTCGCTCTTGCCCCCAAGGGGCGTTGTCCGCCTTGGGGCGGCCCGGCGGCGGACGGTCAGAGGAAGTCATCGTCGCCTCCGCCGGCCAGCACGATCTGACCTTCGTCGACCAGGCGGCGCACGATCTTCAGCATTTCCTTCTGCTCGGCCTCGACCTCGGAGACACGCACCGGGCCGCGCGACTCCAGGTCTTCGCGCAGCGTCTCGGCGGCGCGGGTCGACATGTTCTTGAACACCTTCTCGCGCATCTCCGGCGTGGCGCCCTTCAGCGCGATCACCAGCGATTCGGACTGCACTTCCTTCAGCAGCTGCTGGATGCCCTTGTCGTCGACCTTCTCGAGGTCGTCGAAGGTGAACATGTTGTCCATGATCTTCTGCGCGAGCTCGTTGTCGGCCTCGCGGATGTAGTCGAGCACCGAGGTCTCGATGCTGCTGCCCATCATGTTGATCATCTCGGCCGCGGCCTTCACGCCGCCCAGCGAGGTCTTGCGCATCTTCTCGCCGCCGGCCAGCACCTTGCTCATGACTTCGTTCAGATCCGTCAGCGCCGAAGGCTGGATGCCGTCCAGCGTGGCGATGCGCACCAGCACCTCGTTGCGCTGGCGTTCGGTGAAGGTCTTCAGCACGTCGGCGGCCTGGTCGGAGTCGAGGTGGACCAGCAGCGCCGCGACGATCTGCGGGTGTTCGATGCGCAGCAGCTCGCCCACCGATTGCGGGTCCATCCACTTCAGCGCCTCGATGCCGGCGGTGTCGCCACCCTGCATGATGCGGTCGATCAGCAGGTTCGCCTTGTCGTCGCCGAGCGCCTTGCGCAGCACCGCCTTGACGTACTCGTCGTTGTCGGTGACCAGCATGCTCTGCTCGCCGGCCGTGTCGGCGAAGAGCTGCAGCACGCCGTCGACGCGCTCGCGCGTCACGGCCTTCATCTTCGAGATGGTCTCGCCCAGGCCCTGGACTTCCTTCGGGCTGAGGTGCTTGAAGACTGCGGCCGCTTCCTCCTCGCCCAGGGACATGAGCAGGATGGCGGCGTTTTCGAGGCCGAGGTCGTCCATGATCAGGCGCCCTGCTTCACGGGGACGCCTTCGCCGTTGACCCAGCCGCGCACGATGCCGGCGACGGCCGCGGGGTTCTCCTTGGCGAGGGCGCGCGCGTCTTCGAGGTGCTCGATGCGCTTGGGTGCGGGCAGGGCCGGCAGGGTTTGCGGATCGTCGACGACGGCGCTCAGGCCATCACCGGGCATCGGTGCGGGCGGCGGGGCGAGCGCGGCCTTCAGGGCCGGGCGCACCAGGCCGAAGAACACCAGCATCGCGACGAAGGCCAGGCCCAGCGGCACCGCGGCGGCGCGCAGCATGTCCAGCACCTCGGGCTGCTTCCACAGCGGCACGTCGACGTTCGGGATCGTCTCGACCTTGAACGGCGCGTTGATGACCTTGACCGAGTCGCCGCGGTCCTTGTTGAAGCCGATGCTCTCGCGCACCAGCGTCGTCAGCTTCTCGATCTCTTCGTTCGACAGCGGCACCGTCGTCGTCTTGCCCTTGGCGTCGGTGACGCTGCGGTTGTTCACGACCACGGCCGCGTTCAGGCGCTTCACGTTGCCGCTGGCATTGCGGGTCACGCGCACGGTCTTGTCGACCTCGTAGTTGGTGGTCGCGTCGCGTCGGCCGTTGGTGGCCGCGGCGGCGCCGCCCTGCGCGGTCTGCAACGGTTGCGCAGCGCCGGTCAGCGGCGCGGTCGCGTTCACCGGCGGCTGGTTCGTCGCGGCGCCCGGCACGCCACTGGGCGCGGCACCGGTGCTGCCGGTCTGTTCCGACGTCTGCTGGCTGCGGATCGAGGCCTGCGTCTGGGCGCCCTGGTTGGGCTTGAACTCTTCGGACGTGGCCTCGGTCTGCGAGAAGTCGATGTCGGCGGCCACGGTGGCGCGCAGGTTGTCGCGGCCGACGATGGGCTCGAGCAGCTCGATGATGCGCTTCGAGTAGCCGGTCTCGATCTGGTTGACGTACTGCAGCTGCTGGGCGTCCAGGCCCGCGCCGGGGGTGTTGCCGTCGCTGCCGGTGAGCAGCGCGCCGGTCTGGTCGAGCACGCTGACGGCCTTGGGGTCGAGCTCGGGCACGCTGCTCGACACCAGGTGCACGATGCCGGCAACCTGCGCGCGGTCGAGCGTGCGGCCCGGGTGCAGCGTCAGCAGCACCGAGGCGCTGGGCTTTTGCTGTTCGCGGAAGAAGCCGTTCTGGTTCGGCAGCGCGAGGTGGACGCGGGCATTGCTCACCGCCGCCATCGAGGTGATCGAGCGCGTCAGCTCGCCCTCGAGGCCGCGCTGCGCGGTCAGCCGCTCCTGGAACTGGGTCTGGCCGAAGCGCGCGCTGTCCATCAGCTCGTAACCCGACACCGAGCCCTTGGGCAGGCCGGCGGTCGCCAGCTTCAGGCGCAGGTCATGCACCTGTGCGGCCGGCACCAGGATGGCCGCGCCGCCTTCGCTCATCTTGTAGGGCACGTTCATCTGCGACAGCTGGGCGATGACGGCGCCGCCGTCCTTGTCGGACAGGTTGGCGTAGAGCACCTTGTAGTCGCCCTTGCTGCTCCACAGCGTCATCGCCAGCACCACGGCGGCGAGCGCACCCACGCCGAGCGCGAGGCTGAGCTTGCTGCGCATCGGCAGCGCGGCCATGCGGCCGGCGAAGCTCGCCGGCTCGACGAGCGGCAGGGCAGGGTTGAGGGTGACAGCGTTGTCCATGGGCGTGGTGGTCGTTCTTGATTTCGTGGGCCATTATTCGAAGACTTGAGGTAACGGAATGCACCGAACAGCCGGACAAAGCGGCCTCAGTTCGCCCCATCGCGCCACGGCCGGCGACTTACGATGGGCACCATTCCAATGGAATAAGTCCGTCATGAACGTGTCCCTCAAACCCTTCGACTTCGCCCAGGCCGTGGCCCGCGCCGGCCTCGCCACCGATGGCCAGCCGCTCGCCCGCAGCAAGGCGGTCGAGGGCGCGGGCTTTCAGCAGGCGCTGACCCAGGCCCTCGGAGCCGTGAGCAAGTCACACAACGACGCGACCGCGATGCAGCGCGAGGTGCAGCTCGACAACCCCAGTGTCAGCATCGAACAGACCATGGTCGCGATGCAGAAGGCCCAGATCGGCTTTCAGGCCACCCTGCAGGTGCGCAACAAGATGGTCCAGGCTTACTCGGAAATCATGTCGATGCAGGTGTGAGCTCGGCGGCCCGCGCGAGCATGCGTTCGCCCACGGCACGAAAGCCCGCGTCCGGCGACTGCTGCAGCAGCCCGCCGGCCTCGCGCAGGTAGCGCGGCGTCGCGGTCGCGGGCACCTTGTTCAACCAGTCCAGCGCCTCGGCCGGCCGACCTTGTGCCGCGAGCATGCCGGCGTAGCAGAACTGGCCGCGGAAGTCACCGCCTTCGGCGCCGCGCCGGTAGCAGTCGAAAGCCGTCACCGCGTTCTTCTCGACCACCAGCCCGTCTTCAAAGTAGCGGCCGAGCTTCGCGAACGCCTTCGCGTAGCCCTGCTCGGTGGCTTGCCGGTACAGCGCGAACGCCTGCGCATGGTCCTGCGTCACCCCCTGGCCGCTGGCCAGCATGTTGGCCAGGTTGTAGCGCGCTTCAGGCAGCGCGGTGGCCGCGGCGAGCCGGTACCAGTGCACGGCCTTGCCGGCGTCGACGGGCGTGCCCCAGCCTTGCTCGTGGCAGCGGCCGGCCATGTTCATGCCCATCGCGTGCTGCTGCTGGGCGGCGAGCAGAAACCAATGCAGCGCCTGGACCGGGTCGCGCGCCACGCCGTGGCCATCGAGCAGCCACTGGCCCAGCACGGCTTGCGCGTCGGCATGGCCCAGGCGCGCGGCGGCCGTCATCCAGCGGGCGGCCTGCTGCGGCTCGCCGGTGAGCACGGCGTGCCATTGTTCACGGCTGAGGGCGTTCAGCTCGGTGATCGACGTCGGCAGGTCGGGCGGGGTCTGGGCGTTCATGGGAGTCAGGGGCACGATCAGGATTTGGGGTTGCGGCGCATCAGCAGCAGCGCGAGCAGCGCCGACGCCAGCATCAGGAACAGGCTCACCGCGTTCAGCACCGGCGACGCGCCTTCGCGCATGCGGCCGTACATCAGCACGGTGAGCGGCGCGTCGGCGCCGACCAGCATCAGCGTCGTGTTGAAGTTCTCGAACGACATCAGGAACGAGATCACCGCGGCGCCGATCAGCGAGGGTTTGAGGTAGGGCAGCGTGACAGTCCACAGCACCGCGACGCGCGAGGCGCCGAGGTTCCAGGCGGCTTCTTCGAGCGTGGCGTCGAAGCGCTTCAGGCGTGCGCTGATCGTCAGCGTGGCGATCGCGACGATGTACGAGAACTGGCCCAGCACGACCAGCGGCAGGCCGGGGCGCAGGAAGTCCCATTCCCAGCCGAAGGTGTCGTCGGCGAACTGCGCGATGCGGCTCGCGAATGCGAGGATGGAAATGCCCAGGATCACGCCCGGGATCACCAGCGGCACCAGCATCAACAGCGACAAGGCCGACTTGCCACGGAACTGCGCACGCTCGATCAGGAACGCGTTGACGGTGCCGACCGCGACCGACAGCACGGTGACCCAGCCGGCCACCAGTGTGCTCGTCCACAGGCTGTGCAGCAGCGGCGCATCGCTGAACAGCTTGACGAACCACATCGTCGTGAAGCCGCGCCACGGCGGCGCCGGGTAGGGCGCGTCGTTGAACGCGAACACCGCGACCACCGCGAGCGGCAGGAACAGGAAGGCGAAGAAGGCCGCAGCATAGAGCCAGGGCGCGATGCGCAGCCAGCGAGGGCGGGGCAGGGACGGAATCATGTGCGCCTCATCACGTCGCCGAACTTCTGGCCGGCCAACTTCAACCCGACCCACACGATCGCCGTCGACAGCACCAGCAGCAAGAAGCCAAACGCCGCGCCCTGTTCCCAGTTGAAGCGCGTGATGAACTGCGTGTAGATCTGTTCGGTGAACCACAGCGAGTTCTTGCCGCCCAGCAATGTCGGCGTCAGGTAGTTGCCCAGCGTCAGCATGAACACGACGATGCAGCCCGCGGTGATGCCCGGCGCGGCGTGCGGGATGATGATGCGGCGCAGGATATCGAACCCGCTGCCGCCGAGGTCGTAGGCGGCCTCGATCAGCGAGTCGTCCAGCGTGTCGAGCGCGCCGATCAACGGCACGACCATGAACAGCAGCGAGGTGTAGACCAGCCCGACCAGCAGCGTCGCATCGTGGTACAGCAGCTCGGGCGGCACCCCGGCGAGCCCCAGCTTCACGAGCAGCGCCGGCAGCACGCCCGACTCGCGCAGCAGAATCATCCAGCCCAGCGTGCGCACCGTCTCGCTGACCCAGAACGGGATCAGGCACAGCACGAACAGCAGCGAACGCGCGCGGCCGCGCGCCAGCTTCGCGATCGTCCACGCGATCGGGAACGCCAGCAGCAGCGTGCACGCGGTGGCGATCACCGACATCACCGCGGTGCGCACGAAGGTGTGCCAGTACAGCGGCTCCTCGAAAAAGGTGCGGTACTGCGCCAGGCTGGGCTCGTAGACGCGCGGTGCGACGCGTGCGCGCAACGACAGCACCGCAAGTTCGACGTGCGGCAGCACGATCAGGCCGACGAGCCACAGCAGCGCCGGCGTCAGCAGCAGCCACAGCATCAGGCGCGCGGCACGGGCTTGCGTCGACGCGGCGGTGGCCGTCATGCGTGCGTCTCCAGCACGCGCTGCTGCAAGGCCGCGCGAACCTGGGCGACGACCGGCCCCCACGCGCCGCGTGCCGGCTGGCGGAACAGCCGCATGCCCGACGGGTACCACGGCGAATCGCCGCGCTCGCGCAGCCAGCGCCAGTCGGTGCGGTGCCGCGGCAACATCACCCAGCACGGCCGGCCCAGCGCGCCGGCGAGGTGGGCGATCGAGGTGTCGACGCAAATCAGCACATCGAGTGCCGCGAGCGCCGCGGCGGTGTCGGCGAAGTCGCGCAGTTCGGCGCCCCAGTCGAGCACGGGCGCATCGCTGGACGTGCGGCCGGCCTGCAGGCTCGCGAAGCGCACGCCGGGCACGGACCACAGCGCTGCGAGCGTCTCAAGACCTGGCAGCGAGCGGTCGGCATCGTTGTCGTGGCGTGGGTTGCCGCGCCACACCAGGCCGACGCGCAGCGCGCGCGTGCCGCCGTCGACGGCCTCGACCGCCTGCCAGCGCGCGGCCCATTCGGCGCTGAGCGCAGGGGCGGGTCGCAGGTAGGGCACCGGCGCGCCCGGCAGCGTCGTCAGGTCGGTGCCGGCCAGGCGCGGCAGGCTCAGCGGGAAGGTCCAGAAGTCGTGGTCGGCCAGGTTGGCGCCGGGTGCACGGAACACGTTGTCGACCACGTCCGCGGCGACCACTGCATCGACGCCGGGCAGCGTGGCGAACAGCGCGGCCAGCGGCCGCTGACAGACCAAGGTGACGCGCGCGGCGCCCTGCTGCTTGAGCCACGGCACGTAGCGGCAGAACTGGATCTGGTCGCCGAAGCCCTGCTCGGGCCAGATCAGCAAGGCCTTGCCTGCCAGCGATTCGCCGCGCCATGCGGGGATGTCCAGCTCGGGCGGCGGGATGCCGTTGTCGTAGAGCGCCGGGTGATGGCGCGCCTCGTGCAGCCGCCAGCCTTCGGCGAAGCGCCCCTGGGCGAGCAGCAGCCGGCTCAGGTTGAGTTCGGCCAGCGGGTAGGCCGCACGCGCGGCGAGGGCGGCGCGGAACGCGGCCTCGGCGTCGGCATCGCGGCCTTGCGCGGCCAGGAACACGCCGAGGTTCTGAAGTGCCGGTGCCGGCTCGGCCGCCAGGTCGAGCGCGCGGCGCAGATGCGATTCGGCCTCGCGCGGGTCGCCGTGGTCGGCCAGCAGGTTGCCGAGGTTGGTGTGGACCTCGGCACGGTCGGGCGCGAGCGCGACGGCGCGGCGCTGGCAGGCTTCAGCCTCGGTGTGGCGGCGCCGGGCCTGCAGCAGCAGGCCGAGGTTGGTGTGGGCCGAGGCGTCGTCGGGCGCGAGTTCGATCGCGCGACGGTGGCAGGCTTCGGCATCGTCGGGCTTGTCCAGGTCTGCCAGCAGCACGCCGAGGTTGGTCAGCGCGGTGGCGTTGTCCGGCTCCAGCGCCAGGGCGCGGCGGTAGGCCGCTTCGGCGTCGGCGCGTCGCCGCTGGCTGGCGTAGAGCACGCCGAGGTTGATCAGCGGGCCGACCGCGGTGTCGTCGTCGGCATGGGCGAGCGCCTGCTGCCACAGCGTTTCGGCTATCGCCGTCTGGCCCAGCGCGTGGGCCGCGGCGCCGGCCAGGTTGCACACGTCGGCCGCCAGCGCGGCCGGCAGGTCGGGTTCGGCCAGCAGACTGCTGCAGCGCAGCAGCGCCTGCTGCGCCGCGCCGCGCTGCAGCAGGTGTTCGACCTCGGCCAGTGCCGCGGTCACGGTGTCGTCAGCGTGGACCATCGGCCTTGAAGCACACCGCGCGCAGCGGGTCGAAACCGAACGCGACCCTGTCGCCGGCACGCAAGTCCTTGAACTGCCCGGTCTGCGGCAGCGCGACGCGGAACTCGAGCTGCGTGAGCGTCTCGCGCAGCAGCACCGCGGAGTTGGCACCGTCGAACAGCAGGCTGTCGATGCGTGCCGTGTAGCTCGGCTGACCGGACGGCAACTCGGCGGAGCTGCGTGCGATCTGCGCGACCTCGGGGCGCACGAAGGCCTCGACCGCATCGCCCTTGCGCACGCCGCCGATGCCGCGCGCGAACAGGTACATGCCCTCGGGCGTGACGAGCTCCACCGCGTCGCCGACGACGTCGGTCGCGCGCGCCACGATGCGGTTGTTGGCGCCGACGAAGCCGGCGACGAACGGCGTCTTCGGCTCGTAGTACAGCTGCTGCGGCGTGCCCAGCTGCTCGAAGCGGCCCGCGTTCATCACCGCGACCTGGTCGGACAGCACCAGCGCCTCGGACTGGTCGTGCGTGATGTAGACGAAGGTCGTGCCGAACGCGGCCTGCAGCTGCTTCAGCTCGATCTTCATGTGTTCGCGCAGCTTCAGGTCGAGCGCACCCAGCGGCTCATCGAGCAGCAGCAGCGTGGGCTCGAGCACCAGGCTGCGCGCGATCGCGACGCGCTGCTTCTGGCCGCCCGAGAGCTGGTCGACCCGCTTGGCCTGCGAGCCGGCGAGGCTCACGCGTTCGAGCATCTCGCCGACGCGACGCACGATGTCGACCCGCGGCAGGTTGCGGCGGGCCAGGCCGTAGCCCACGTTCTCGCCCACCGTCATCATCGGGAACAGCGCCAGGTGCTGGAACACCATGTTCACCGGCCGCCGGTTCGGCGGCACGCCGTTCATGCTCGCGCCGCCGATGCGGATCTCGCCGCTGTCGGGCTGCTGGAAGCCGGCGATCATGCGCAGCAGCGTCGTCTTGCCGCAGCCCGAAGGCCCCAGGATGGAGAAGAAGCTGCCGCGCTCGACGCTGAACGACAGGTCGGCGACGGCGGTGAACGCGCCGAAGCGCTTCGCGACGCCCAGGGCTTCGAGGTCAGCCGGCACGGCGCGCCGCGCTCAGTTTGCCGCTTTGACGCGATCGAGCACCCGCCCTTCGATCTCCTCGATGCCGGCCGGCACCGCCGGGTACCAGCGGATGCTCTTGATCGCGGCGTCGGGGAAGCTGGCCGCGAACTGCGACTTCAGCTTGGCTTCCATGAACTGGTCGGCACCCTGCGACGCGGTGAAGTTGCCGGCCGAGGTCGCGACCTTGGCGGCGATCTCGGGCCGCATGTTGAAGTTGATCCAGGCGTAGGCCGCAGCGTCGTTGCGGCCCTTGGCTGGCAGCGCGAAGGTGTCGATCCAGCCCATCGCGCCGGACTTGGGTGCGACGAACTGGATGTCGGCGTTGTCGCGGTTGAGTTTCCAGCCGCCGGTGTCCCACATCATCGCGCCGACGACCTCGCCGGCGCGCATGCCGTTGAGCAGCTGATCCTTGTTGTCCCAGAAGAACTTCAGGTTGCCCTTGCACGCGGCGAGCTGCTTGCCCACGTCGTCCATCAGCGCGGTGTAGGCCTTGGGGTCGCCGTAGAGCGCGAACGGGTCCTTGCCCGAGGCGAACGCGAACGCCAGCAGCGTCGGGCGCTTCAGGCGCACGGCGGTCTTGCCCTTGACGTCGGCCTTGCACAGGTCGGGGTAGTCGGCGATCTTGGCCAGCTTGGTGTTCACGACCAGGCCGTCGGTGCCCCAGATGTGCGGCAGGCCGTAGACCTTGCCGGCCAGCGTGGTGTTTTTCTTCGTCGCATCGAGCATGGAGGGGATGAACAGCTCGGTCTTGAGCTTGGCGAGGTCCATCGGCTTGTAGATGCCGAACTCCTGCTGCGGGCCGGTGATGCGGTCTTGCGACGGCTGGGCCAGGTCGAAGCCGGCACCGCCGGTGGCGCGCAGCTTGGAGATCATCTCCTCATTGTTCGAGAGCGTGATCTCGACGTCGATCCCGGTTTCCTTCTTGAACTGCGCGACCACGTCGGCGGGCACGTAGTCGGCCCAGGTGATCAGGCGCAGCTTGTTGTCTTGGGCGAACGCGGGCGCAGCGAAGGCCGTGCCCAGTGCGACGGCACAGGCGGTGAAGGCGGTCTTGAAGGTCATGCGAGTCTCCGGGAGGGGTTTGCGGCGAATCGCAGCATACCCGGCCCGGGAGACGCGTCGTCAAGCGGCCTGGTCGAGGTTGTCGCCGATCTGCGGCGCGCTCGGGAAGGTGGGCTTCTGCTGGGCGGTCGCCTCGAGTTCGAGCGCGAGACGGCTCAGCCACGGAAAGCGCGGCGGCACCGGTTGGTTCGTGACGCCGTCGATCTGCGGCGTGGCGATGTCGCTGACGGCCGGATCGACCGCCGGGACATTGCTGTCGGTCGTGCGCGTGTCTGACGTAGCGGATGTGACACGCCCCACGCCATTGATGCTGATGCTCATGGAGGGCTCCTTGCCAGGACAAATCATGTCCTGTCAGCCCGATATCGACAGCTGCGCGCGGGACTTGAGGGCCAGCGCGCGAAAATTTACAAATAGATTGTCCGCCTGCCGCGGTTCAGCCGATCGATAGAAGTCGGCCCCGTTTCTGGGTCTGATCGATGAATCGCTGCAAGGCGCGCAGTGCAGTGGCGTCGGCCCGCACGAATTCGCAGCCCAGCCGCACGCCGTGCGATTCGCTGTTCAGCGAGGTCACGTGCTGCAGGCGCAGGTTCACATGGAAACGCGTGTCGGCGTCGAGCTCGATCTGCACCTGGTTGAGCACGACGCCGGGCTGCATGGTCGGCACGTCGTCGGGCAGGAACAGCGCACAACCGCCGATGCTGACGTCGAGCACGCGCAGTGCGAGCTGCATCTCGGCGATCTCGGTGTGGCGCACGCGCGCCACCGGCGAGCTGCGCAGCACCGGCCGCACGCGATAGGCGCTGCGGCGCTGGAAGCGGAACAGCTCGCGCGGCAAGGCGCAGTTCAGCACGCTGGCGCGCGCACCGCGCACCAGCACGAGGTTGTGGGCGTCGAACTGCAGCTTCACGCTGTCGAGGTAGCCGACGACGACGACCTCCTCGCATTCGAGCACGGCCTGCAGCGCCAGGTCGTCGGCATCGACGTTCAGGCCCAGGCTGCCGCGCTCGGCATCCAGGGTCCAGATGGTGGCGTGCACGACGCTGCCGTCGGCGGCGTTGAGATAGAGCTCCACGTTGCCGTCGGCAAGCTGGCGCAGCATCGCGCCGATCTCGCGCGGCGCGGTGATGCGGAAGTCGTCGAGCGCGCCGGGTGTCGCACCCAGCGCGTCCAGCGGCATCGGCAGTGTTTCCAAGGCCGACTCCGGTTCAGTGAATGGTCTTCGGACGCGCTGCGAGCAGGTCGTCGAGGTCGTCCAGCCAAGGTTCGGCGAGTTGCCGGATCTCGGCGTCGTTGACCAGGATGCGCTGCATGATGCGCGACTTGAACTGTGCCTCGTCTTCGCCGAGCGGCTTTTGGGCCGCCTGGTGCTTGAGCTGGGTGATCAGCAGGGCGCAGGCGCCCTCGAGCTTGAGCACCTGGTCCCAGTTGCCTTGGCGAGCAGCCTCCAGCATGTTCTGGCTGGCTTCTTCGATGGCTTGGTAATACTGCAAGAGGGCTGAAGTCATGGCGTCTGTCAGATGAGAGGTCGCGGGGGCGAGGCGGCGGCGCACGGGCAGGGCCTTCAGCGAGCGACGCTCTGGTCGGCGATCTGCGACCAGGCCTGGCGCACCGGCTCGAGCAGGCGGACGCACTCGTCGAGTGCGGCCTCGTCGTTGCGCAGGTTGGCATGGATCAGGCGAACCGTGATGTAGCCGTAGAGCTCGTCCAGGTCGACGGCCAGCTTGCCGCCGTCCTGCATGTTCAGGCGGCCGCGCAGGCCTTCGGTCACGATGCCCACGGCGCGGCTGATGGCGCGGCCCTTGGCTTCGATGTTGCGGCTGCGCATCGCACCGCGCGCTTGGGCCAGCGCGTCGCTGAGGCCTTCGAACAGCATGACCACGAGGCCGTGCGGCGAGGCACCGTCGACGCCGGTGTTCAGATGCACCTGCTTGTAGGCGCCTGCTTGGCGCTGGTACATCGAAGGGTTCGCTGCGGATGCAAACATGGCAGTCTCTGGACGTGTGGGGAATGTATTCGTTATCGGCCCATGTCGGTGTGTCTTGAGCAACCGGCCCGTGTAACGGCCGTCAGCTGGTGCTCTTGTTCCAGCTGGCGATCTGCTGCGTGATGTAGGTGCTCAGCGTCGTCAGCGTCGCCATCTTGGTGTCGAGCGCGGTGTACTGGGCACGCAGCCGCGCCTCGGTGTTGGCCAGGCGCGTCTCGACCTCGGTCTGGCGCTTCGAGTTGTCCGACAGGCTGGCAGCCAGGCCGGTGGTGCGGTTGGTCAGCAGGCCGTCGGTGTTCAGCATGCCGTCGGCGAGCGAGCGCATGCGCTGGGCGAAGCCGTCCTGCGTTGCGCCGGTGCTGTCGACGTTGGCGAACATGCTCTTGAGCTGGCCCAGGTTGCCGATGGCGGTCGTGAGCTTGCTGCTGTTGACCTTGAGCGTGCCGTCGGACTGGATCTCCAGGCCGGCCTGCGACAAGGTGCCGTACATGCTCGACGCCGTCGACGACGAGCCGAGCACGCTGCGCAGCTGGTTCTGGATCGACACGGCGGTCGTGTCGGCCTGCAGCGGGCCGGCGGTCGAGGTCGCGCTGTCGTACTTTGTGTCGGTCGTCAGGAGGGTCGACAACGCGCTGTAGGCGGTCGCGAAGCTCGTGATCGCGGCGGTGATGCTGGTGGTGTCGGGCGCCACGGTGACCAGCACCGGTGTGGCGTTGACCTTCACCAGGTTCAGCGTCATGCCTTCGACGGCGCCGGTCAGGTCGTTGGTGGCCGAGGTCACGGCCAGGCCGTTGACGGTGGCCTTGGCGTTGGCGGCGGTCTGGGTCAGCGAGGTGCCCGTGGTGCCGTTCGGCGGGTCGTAGGCCAGCGCCGACGGGCCCGTGCCGGTGGCCGTGACGCGGAAGGCGTTGGCCGCGCCGGTGGTGGTCGAGCTCATCACCAGCCGCGAGCCGGTCGTGTCGGTGACGATGGACGCGGTCACGCCGGCCTTGGCCGCGTTGATCTTGTCGCGCACGTTGGCCAGCGTGTCGGTGCTGCTGATGGCGATGTCGACACCGGCGCTGCCCGACTGGGCCGTGAAGCTGGTCTGGCCGGTGCTCCAGGTGCCGACGTCGATGTGCATCGAGCCTGCGCCGACGAGTGCGGTCGACGCGGTGAAGGTGCTGCTGGCCACCGACTGCGCCGCCGCCAGGCTCTGCACCGTGACCGAATAGCTGCCGGCCGCGGCGGTGCCGGTGCTGGCCGCGGTGACGGTGGTCGGGTCGCCCGAGGTGCCCGTGGTCGCGGCCCAGGTGCTGGGCGTCGTCAGCGCGCGCGCCGCGTCGCGGAAGGTGGAGATCGCCGACTTCAGCGCGGCAAAGGCCGACACCTTGGTCTGGATGCCGGTGGCCTTGGTCTGCAGCGCCGTCAACGGGGCTTTCTCGACCTCCATCAGCTTGGTGACGATGGACTCGACGTCCAGGCCGCTGCCCACGCCTGCGGAACTGACCGATCCGGTGGTACTGATGCTGGTGGACATGGCGATGGCCCTCGAAATGGCGGGTGAAGAACGGACTCAGGAAACGACAACGGGACACCCAGGCCCGATGGAGGCCCTGGTATCCCGATATCGACCGTGCGATGCCGGGCTTGAGCCCTTTTGCATCGACATGGGCGCGGCCGCGTGCCGCGGCGCGTCAGCCTTGCAGCAGCTTGAGCACCTGCTGGGGCAGCTGGTTGGCCTGGGCCACCATCGCGGTGCCGGCCTGCTGCAGGATCTGGGCGCGCGACATCGCGGCCGTTTCTGCGGCGAAGTCGGCGTCCATGATGCGGCTGCGGGCGGCCGACTGGTTCTCGACCGAGGTCTGCAGGTTGCTGATCACGGCCTCGAAACGGTTCTGCGACGCACCCATGGTGGCGCGCTCGGAGTTGACCAGGTCGAGCGCACTGTCGATGTCGGCGATCACCGTCGCGATGGCGGTGGCGTTGGCGGTGCTGTCGATCTTGGCGCGGCCGGTGCCGGCGTTGTCGGTGCCGGCCAGCGTCGTGATCGAGGCCAGCGTCGTCATGTCGGTCGTGGCGATGCTGATGCTGTCGTCGCTGGTCGTGTTGGCGCCGACCTGGAAGGTCAACGTCGCCGCCTGAGCGCCGAGGATGGCCTTGCCGTTGAAGGTCGTGCCGCCCAGCACGCGCTGGATTTCCTTCGCGAGCTCGCCGAACTCCTTGTCCAGCGAGTCCTTGTCGGAGTCGCTGTTGGTGGAGTTGCGGGCCTGCACCGCGAGTTCGCGCATGCGCTGCAGCGCGTCGCCGACGGCGCCGAGTGCGCCTTCAGCGGTCTGCGCCAGCGAGATGCCGTCGTTGGCGTTGCGGGCCGCCACGTTCATGCCCTTGACCTGGGCGTTCATGCGTTCGGCGATCGCCAGGCCGGCGGCATCGTCCTTGGCGGAGTTGACGCGCATGCCGGACGACAGGCGTTGCATCGAAACCGACAGCGAAGACTGCGATTTGTTCAGGTTGCGCTGCGCATTGAGCGAAACGATGTTGGTGTTGATCGTCATTGGCATGTCGGGTGCTCCTTCGAAACTCAGAGACTTCCGGCAACGTGCCGGTGTGGCGGATGTGTCGGTCGGCGGGAAGTGCCCGCTGGCCAACTCGGTGAAGCCCATTGTTCCAATGACCCGAGGCGCTTGATCGGCCGAAATGCGATCACGAATCCGGCTATTTCCTTTCTGAAGGGTGTCCCAAAGAGAAAAGCCCCGCCCGGCGAAGCCGGAGCGGGGCCCACGAGCGGCGAGGGGGCTCGCCGTCGAGAGGGTGCGGTGTTTACTGCAGGAGCTTGAGCACTTGCTGGGGCAGCTGGTTGGCTTGGGCGACCATCGCGGTGCCGGCTTGCTGCAGGATCTGGGCACGCGACATGTTGGCCGTTTCCGAGGCGAAGTCGGCGTCCATGATGCGGCTGCGGGCGGCCGACTGGTTCTCGACCGACGACTGCAGGTTGCTGATCACGGCATCGAAGCGGTTCTGCGAAGCACCCATGGTGGCACGCTCCGAGTTGACGGCATCGATCGCGGTGTCGATGTTGTCGATGACGGTGGCGATGGCCGTGGCGCTGGCGGTGCTGTCGATCTTGGCGCGGCCGGTGCCGGCGTTGTCGGTGCCAGCGATCGTGGTGATCGAGGCCAGCGAGGTCATGTTGCTGGTGGTGATGCTGATGCTGTCGTTGCTGGTGGTGTTGGCACCGACCTGGAAGGTCAGGCTGCCGGCATCGGTGCCGAGGATGGCCTTGCCGTTGAAGGTCGTGCCACCCAGCACGCGCTGGATTTCCTTGGACAGCTCGCCGAACTCCTTGTCCAGCGAGTCCTTGTCGGAGTTGCTGTTGGTGGAGTTGCTGGACTGCACGGCGAGTTCACGCATGCGTTGCAGGGCGTCGCCGACGGTGGCCAGGGCGCCTTCAGCGGTTTGCGCCAGCGAGATGCCGTCGTTGGCATTGCGCACCGCGACGTTCATGCCCTTGACCTGGGCGTTCATGCGCTCGGCGATCGCCAGGCCGGCGGCGTCGTCCTTGGCGGAGTTGACGCGCAGGCCCGAGGACAGGCGTTGCATCGAGGTCGACAGCGAAGACTGCGACTTGTTCAGGTTGCGCTGCGCATTGAGCGAACCGATGTTGGTGTTGACTGACATGCTCATGAAGGGTTCTCCAAATGAATCAAGACTCCCGGCACCATCGCCGGCGCGATCACCGATGACATCGCTGCGGGCCTTTCAGCCCTGGGCGGTGTCTCCGCTGTTGCCGTTCCCCGTACTGCGGGACCGGCATCGCCCGACGCCATCAACCGCTGCATCGAACCCTTTGTATGTGTTGAGGGCATCGACGTCGGCTGGCTGGCCGGACCACGTTCCCGATTCAACCGGGGCGTTGAATGTTTATCGGAGCAGGTCTTGACAACTTGAGCCCAAACAGATGCGGCGCCACCCTGACGGGCCGAAATGGGGTCTGTCAGCGTGCTATTTCACAAATGAGAAAGGCCCCGTCCGGTGTTGCCGAGCGGGGCCTGGAGCGGCGAGTCATCGCCGCAGGCAGAGAGGCTGTTTACTGCAGGAGCTTGAGCACTTGCTGGGGCAGCTGGTTGGCTTGAGCGACCATCGCGGTGCCGGCCTGCTGCAGGATCTGGGCACGCGACATGTTGGCCGTTTCCGAGGCGAAGTCGGCGTCCATGATGCGGCTGCGGGCGGCCGATTGGTTCTCGATCGACGACTGCAGGTTGCTGATCACCGAGTCGAAGCGGTTCTGCGAAGCACCCATGGTGGCACGCTCCGAGTTGACGGCATCGATCGCGGTGTCGATGTTGTCGATGACGGTGGCGATGGCCGTGGCGCTGGCGGTGCTGTCGATCTTGGCGCGGCCGGTGCCGGCGTTGTCGGTGCCAGCGATCGTGGTGATCGAGGCCAGCGAGGTCATGTTGCTGGTGGTGATGCTGATGCTGTCGTTGCTGGTGGTGTTGGCACCGACCTGGAAGGTCAGGCTGCCGGCATCGGTGCCGAGGATGGCCTTGCCGTTGAAGGTCGTGCCACCCAGCACGCGCTGGATTTCCTTGGACAGCTCGCCGAACTCCTTGTCCAGCGAGTCCTTGTCGGAGTTGCTGTTGGTGGAGTTGCTGGACTGCACGGCGAGTTCACGCATGCGTTGCAGGGCGTCGCCGACGGTGGCCAGGGCGCCTTCAGCGGTTTGCGCCAGCGAGATGCCGTCGTTGGCATTGCGCACCGCGACGTTCATGCCCTTGACCTGGGCGTTCATGCGCTCGGCGATCGCCAGGCCGGCGGCGTCGTCCTTGGCGGAGTTGACGCGCAGGCCCGAGGACAGGCGTTGCATCGAGGTCGACAGCGAAGACTGCGACTTGTTCAGGTTGCGCTGCGCGTTGAGCGAACCGATGTTGGTGTTGACTGACATGCTCATAGCGATTCTCCAGAACAGGGTAACGGGTTGGTGATGGAAGGTGTATCGGAACCCGATCCGCAGACTTGAGCCCGAAACACCATCTATTTGTGGCTTTTGCATCGGGCCGCGCATGCGATAAGCCGCCGCGCGCCATACCGTGCCGGCATCCCGGCTCCAGCCGACCGGGCGTCGAAGTGCCCGGCAAATGGCCGCCTTCTCATCGGATTGATGTCGGCACCCCACTTCTAGACTTCAGCGGAGTCGTCTCATCGCTGGCGCGTCCGGCTGCCAGCCCGAACCGAAAGGTCTTTCATGTCTCTTGCCTCGTCCAAGCCCCCGGTGGCCGTCCGCCCAGCCCCTCCCGCAGGATCGGGCTCCGGGCTGCGCATCGGCTCGGGCAGCCCGTCTGCCGCGCCCAGCCCGGCCGCACAGAAGTGCTGGAGCGACGGTGTCGCGCTGGCGAAGAAGGGCCGGCTCGAGGACGCCGCCGCCGCCTACGAGCGCGCCATCAAGCTGGCACCCGGCGTGTCCCTCTATTGGTTGAACCTGGCCAGCGTGCGCCGCAAGCAGCAGCAGATCGACGAGGCGGTGCGCTGCGCGCGCCGCGCCTTCGAGATGGACCGCCACAACCTGCTCGCCTGCCAGCTGCTGGTCGAGCTGCTGCGCGGCCAGAACCGTCACGCGCAAGCCTTGATGGCCCTGCGCCAGCTGCACCCGAGCGTCACGCGCGACCTGCAACACCACGTGCTCGAAGGCGCATTGCTGATGAGCCTGGGCGAGTGGCAGGAAGCGGCCGTCACCTTCCTGCAGGTGCTGAGCCTCAAGCCCACCCACATCGACGCCTACATGCAGCTCGGCTTCGCATTGGCCAACCTGCGCCAGCATGCCGAGGCGTCCGAGTGCTTCCGCACCATCGTCACCCTGCAGCCCGACGAACTGGGCGCCGCCATCTACAGCGCCCACTACAACGCCTGGGCTTGCGACTGGACCACGCAGGCCGCCGACGAGGCCCGCCTGGCCACCGCGCTGGAGCTGCTCGCCGGCAGCGACACCGCGCCCGCGTTCAGCCCGTTCTGCGTGCTGTCGCTGAACGACGACGCCGCGATGCACCGCCGCGCCGCCAGCCTCGAGGCGGGCCGCATTGCCCGCGAGATGCGCGCCGCCGCTGGTGCGTGGACTGCGCCCAAGCTCGGCCCGCAGGCCTACCCGGTGGTGGCCACGCACGCGCGCTGCCGCATCGGCCTGATGTCGGCGGACTTCCGCACCCACGCGACCAGCATCCTGCTCGTGCAGGTGCTCGAACTGCTGGACCGCGACCGCTTCGAGGTGCTGCTGTATTCGCACGGTGCGGCCGACGGCACCCCGCTGTACCAGCGCATCAAGGCGGCCGCCGATCACTTCGTCGACTGCGCCGAGATGACCAGCGTCGACGAGGCCGAGCGCATCCGCGCCGACGGCGTCTCGATCCTGATCGACCTGAGCGGCTACACCCAGAACACCCGCCTCGGCGTGATGGCCCTGCGGCCCGCGCCCATCCAGGTGCTGTGGCTGGCCTACCCGAGCACGACCGGCTCCGACTTCGTCGACTACATCATCGGCGACCCCATCCTGACGCCGCTGGAACACCAGGCCGACTTCAGCGAGCAGATCGCGCAACTGCCGGTCTGCTACGAGCCGACCGACCGCGAACGCATGCACCCGGCACCGCTGACGCGCGCCGAGTGCGGCCTGCCCGAGGACGGCTTCGTGTTCGCCTGCTTCAACCAGTCGTACAAGATCACCGAAGCGACCTTCGACGGCTGGTGCCGCATCCTGACCCGCGTGCCCGCCAGCGTGCTGTGGCTGCTGGTGCCGCAGGCCAACGTGCGCACCAAGCTGCGTGCCGCGGCCGAGGCGCGCGGCGTCGACCCGGCGCGCATCCTGTTCGCCGACTTCGTCAACCCGGAGCGCCACCTCGCGCGGCTGCCGCGCGCCGACCTGTTCCTCGACACCTTCCCGTACGGCGCCCACACCACCTGCAGCGACGCGCTGTGGATGGGCCTGCCGGTGCTCACGCGCATCGGCCGCAGCTTCTCGGCGCGTGTCGCCGCGAGCCTGCTGTCGGCGGTCGGCCTGCCCGAGCTGGCGGCCGACAGCGCCGAGCGCTACGAAGACATGGCCGTGACGCTGGCCAACGACGCGCAGATCCAGGCCGACATCCGCGCCCACCTGGACGAGCAGCGCATGAACCTGCCGCTGTTCGACAGCACCCGCTTCACCCGCGAGCTGGGCGACCTGTTCGGCCGCATGGCCGGTCGCTGGCAGCAAGGGCTGCCGCCCGCACAGTTGCCCGCAGCGGGCGCCCACACCCCCACCGAAACGGTTTGACATCCAAGGAGACCGATCCATGATCACCTACGTCATTGCACGCTACAAAGAAGACATCGGCTGGATCAACGACCTGCCGGCCGATGCCGTGGTCTACCTCTACAACAAGGGGCCCGAGATCGACCCGGCCAGCATCACGCGGCCGATCCACCTGAAGCAGCTGAAGAACGCCGGGCGCGAGTCGGGCACCTATCTGCACTACCTGCTGAACGACTACAAGGCCGACGAGTCCGAGTTCACCGTCTTCACGCAGGGCGAACCGTTCGAGCACGCGCCGGACTTCCTGGAGCTGGTGAAGGTCTCGCACCAATGGCGCGACATCCAGCCCCTGTCGCTGTTGTGGCTGGCCGACAAGAAGGTGCCGCCGATGCCGGTGCTGGAAGGTGAACGCTCCGACTGGATCGGATCGCTCGCGGTGCGCGCCGAGCACTTCAGTCTGAAGACCTGGGCGCCGGTCGCCTTCTTCGACGAAGGCGCCTGGGGCATCGGCAACAGCTACCGCCACAAGCACATGCTGCCCAACGGCAGCAACATCGCCGCGCACTTCTTCGAGTTCTGCGGCCTGGACGACATCGCCCAGAGCGCGTTGAACGCCGACATCGGCGTCTTCTCATACGGCGCGATCTTCGCGGTGCGCAGCAGCCTGGTCGGCAAGGTGGTGGCCGATTCGAAGCCGCAGCTGGTGGCGATGGAACTGCTCTCGCGCGCCGACCTGAACTACGGCTACATCTTCGAGCGCATCTGGCTGCACCTGTTCGGCGAGCCGTTCGTGTCGTTCGCGGCCGTCAAGCGGCCCGAGGCCGCGGCGAGCCCGGTCGCCGTCGACCGCGAGGTGGTGCCGCCCAGCCGCGCCAGCATCGCCGAGCTCCGCCAGCGCGCCTTCTCGGCGTTTGCCGAAGGGCGCATCGACGAGGGCCGCTCGCTGTTGCAGAAGGCCTTGTTCGCGAACCCGGTCGACGCCGAAGTGCTGAGCGACCTCGCCGCGCTTGCGTTCCAGCAGGGCAACCACGCCAGCGCCATCCCCTATGCCCGCCGCGCGCTCGCGGCACGCCCCGAGCACCATGCGAGCCAGTTCACGCTCGCGATGTGCCTGTCGGCCTCGGGACAGCACGACGAGGCGCTGGAGCGCCTGCTGCGCCTGACGCAAGGGGCGCTCGGCGAGAAGTTCCGCGCGGCCGAGCCGGCGCTGGCCCAGATGGCCATCCAGGAAGCCCAGCGCCTGCAAGGGTTGGCGGCACAACAGGCCGACACCACCACATCCGGCCAAACGAGCTGACAATCCTCGTCGATGAGATTTCCTGTATTGATGCCGGCCCGGAGCCGGGCCCTCCGCTCCTCGTGCGCGAGGGTTTTCCGATGAGCAACGACATGACCGCCACGCTGCCGCCCGGCAGCGACGACTTCGGACTGCCCGATGTGCTCGCCAACCACTGGCGCCTGCTGAACGCCGAAGGCGGCGTGATCGCGAACGCGATGCGGCTGTGCGAAGACGGGCGCATCGAAGGCCATTCGCACCCGAACGAGGCCTCCTGGGGCGTCGACGACGATGGCAAGGTGCTGATCCTGACGCACGACGGGCGCGCCAGCACACGCTTCGATCGCGTCGAGCGCGACGGCGAGCACATCCGCCTCGTCGGCCGCTTTCTGCTGAACCCGGGTGGCGAGTACGAGCACGTGCTCGAGACCACCGCGCTGACCCCCGACCTGGTCCGCGCACTCCCCGAGCTCGTCAGCTTCGATGGGCGCGAACTGCGGATCAAGGCGTCGCCGCGGGTCGTCGCCGCACTCGAGCACCTGCGCATCTTCTTCGGTCGCCAGGGCGGACGGCTCTCTCCACATCAGGAGCTCACGATCGAGGCCGATGCGCAGCTCGAGCCGTACGTGAGCTTCCCGGTCGGCACGACCCTGAACTCGATGGGCGCGTTCTCGTACGCGGAGTCCGAGCTGCCGCTGGGCATGCACGTCGGCCGCTACTGTTCGATCGCCCTGGGCCTGCAGGTTTTCCTCGATCGCCATCCGCTCGAGTGGGCCACCTCGTCGTCGGTGACCTACGACTTCGCGGCGCGGGGCGGTTACCGCGCCTTCGTCGCCGCCCACGAAGACTTCAACGCGGGCGAGTTCGAGGCGACACCGCCGCCGCGGCTCCTGGAACCGCTGCCGGTGATCGGCCACGACGTCTGGATCGGCCAGTCCGTGCAACTCGCACGCGGCATCCGCATCGGCACCGGCGCGGTCATCGCGGCCGGCGCCGTGGTCACCCGCGACGTGCCGCCCTATGCCATCGTCGGCGGCGTGCCGGCGCGGGTTCTGCGCATGCGCTTCGAGGCGCCCCTGGTCGAGCGCCTGCTGGCGTCGCGCTGGTGGGAGTTCGACGTGTCGGTGATGAAGCGATGCGACTACCGGGACCCGGTCCGCTTCGTCGCGCAGATCGAGGCCGAGATCGAGGCCGGCGCCACACGCTACGCGCCCGCGCCGGTGCAGGCCCTGACCCTGATCGAGGAAGTGCTCAAGCGCCGCTGACGGCAGAGCGGCCAGTGCCTGGTTTCCAGGCGCTGGCCACTGCTTCGACCGGACGCGACTTGGCGTCGCGTTCGAGAATCAGGCGGCGGCGAGGGTGCCGGGCGCGTGCGCGCTGCGCAGGCGTTCCAGGGTCTGGTTGATCAGCGTCGACGAGGTCGTCCGCGTGTACGGGAAGTACACGATGCGCACGCCGAGTTCGTTGAACTGCTGGTCGAGCGCCTTCCAGCGGTCGTTCTGATACCAGTCGTCGCCGACGAACATCACGTTGAACTTGTAGCGCTGCCAGGCGTCCAGCTTGTCCATCGAGGTTTGCGGGACCGCGAGGTCGACGTGGCTGCAGGCGCGAACGATCTCGATGCGTTCGTCGAACGGGATCACCGCCCGCTTGTTCTTGTACAGCACCAGTTCGTCGACCGTGACGCCGACCACCAGCCGGTCGCACAGCGACTTGGCGTTGCGCAGCAGGTTCACGTGGCCGACGTGGAAGAGATCGAACACGCCGGTTGTGTAGCCTAGGACCATGACAAGGCCTCCAAGTTGAGGGCCTGGAAGGCCCGGTATTCATCGAGGCGGCCGGTGCCGCCGGGGGCTTGCACGGCAAACCCGATCTTGGGCCGCTCCAGCGGGCCGTTCAGGCCGAGCCTGCGCAACAGCGCGCGCAGCGGCTTCTTGGACTGCACGGCGTCGAGCTTGTCCGCCGCCGGCAGGCGGTAGCAGTGGTCGACCAGGCGCCGGTCCGCGAAAGGCACGCGGGCCTCCTTGGACGCGGCCATCGAGGCGAAGTCCATGCGCCGCAACAGGCCCGGCAGGTGCACGCGGAAGAAGAAGTCCTCGACCACGTCGATCGCGCGCGGCGCCTGCGCCAGCGACTCGAAACAATCGAGCAGGCGACGCGTCGGCGGCGCGCGGTCGCTGTAGGCATAGAGCGACAGGAAGGCGCCCAGCTCGAAGCGCGCGGCACCGGCCGCCCAGCGGTAGACGCGGTCGTAGCCGAACAGCAGCTCGTCCGCACCTTCACCGGTGAGCACGACTTTCTCGCTGGTGCGCATCGCGCTGCAAGCGGCATGGATCAGCGCCTCGTTCGGGACCGACAGCGGCTCGCCGCGCTGGCGCGCGAGGCTGCGCCAACTGTCCTGCACCTGTGCCTCGGTGACGGTCACGGTCTGCAAACCGCGGCCCAGCCGGCGCGCCGTGTCGGCGGCCGCGTCGAATTCGTTCGAGGCGGCCAGCCCGACCGTGTAGGCGCGTGGCGCACGCGACAGTGCCAGGATGGCCGCGCTGTCGATGCCGCCGCTGAGCAGCGCGACGTTGTCGACATCGCTCAGTTCGTGCTGGTGCACCACCTCGCGCAGCAGCGCCTCGAAGCGCTCGTCGTCGAAGCGGTCGTTGCGCTGGCGCAGCGACCACAGCGCCGTCTCGCTGCCGTCGCTGCGACGCAGCGTTCCGGGCAGCAGCTCGTTGACGCCAACGAAGAAGCTCGCGCCCGGCACCGGCCGGCGGATCAAGCGCCACTCGGCGATCGACGCCTCGTCGACCGGTGCGTGGCACAGCGCGGCGACCACGGCCGGCTCCGACGCGATGACCGTGCCGTGGGTGCCGCTGCACAGGTACAGCGGCTTGATGCCGAGCGCGTCGCGTGCCGCGATCCAGGTGCCGGCCAGCGCGTCGTGGATCACGAAGGCGTACATGCCTTCGAGTTCTTCGAGAAAGGCCTCGCCCTTCAGCGCGTAGCCGGCGAGCACGGTCTCGGTGTCCGACTCGGTCTGCGTGTCGAGACGGTGCTTGTGCCGCAGCTCGCGAAAGTTGTAGATCTCGCCGTTGAAGACGATGGTGTAGCGGCCGTCACGCGAGCGCATCGGCTGGTCGGCACGTGCCGTCGGGTCGATGATCGCCAGGCGGTTGTGGCCGAGGTGAACACGCCCGTCGGCCAGCGTCAGCAGGCGCATCGCATCCGGCCCGCGCCACTGCTGGCGCCGCAGTGCGTCTTCGGCGCGCGTGCGCGTGATGCGCGCCGCGTCGTCCTGGGCGATGAAGAGGATGCCGCACATCGTCGACAGGCCGCGCTCAGCGCGGCGCGTCGGCCGCGAGGGCCAACGCGAGTTCGTCTTCGATCAGGTCGAGCACGCGCGCACTCGCCTGGTCGTCGATGCGGTCGAAGAGCCGGGTCGTGAGCTCGTCGCGCAGCGCGGCATAGGGCGCGTCGAGCGTTGCCGCGTCGCCCGCGAAGGCTGTCAGCAAGTCGTCCAGGCTGCGGCATTCGCGGCCCGGGAGTCGACTCACCTTGGCGTCGTACAGCGGCCGCGACCCGCTGACGTAGCGCTCGTGGTCGGGGCGGTAGAACACGATGGGCCGCTGCATCGGCAGGAAGTCGAACATCAGCGACGAGTAGTCGGTGACGAGCACCGAGACCTCGCGCAGCAGCGGGTACAGGTCGCTGCGGCCGCGCACGAAGCGCACCGCCGGGAAGCGCCGCTGCAGCGCCGGAACGTCGCCGTACTCGAGCGGGTGCAGGTTGACGAACAGCGTGTCGCCACGTTCGGCGAGCAGTTGCGAGAGGCGGTCCAGGCCGACGTTCAGGATCCAGCCGCGGTCGTTGTCGCGGAAGGTCGGCACGTAGAGCACGCTGCGGCCGCCGGCGCGGCGCGTGGCGCGCGCCTGTTGCATGGCGTCGGCGTCGACGTTGAGCAGGTCGCGCGCGGTGGGTTCGCGCAGCAGCACGTCGCTGCGCGGGTAGCCGACCGCGCTGTAGCGCTCGAACGAGAACCAGCGCCGCCACTCGGCGCGCGCCTCGACGCTGCTGCCGAGAAAGGTGGCGTAGCGACCGCAGGAGGCGAAGGCGTCGGCCCAGAACGGCGTCATCCCGGCCAACGGCATCGGGTACTGCAGGCCGACTTCCTTGATCGAGATGCCGTGCCAGAGCTGCACCCAGCGCGCGCCCTTGAACAGCGCCGGCGCATACGGGTTGGGGTGGGCGGCGGAATGAACATGGTCGCCGATGACGAGCACGGCCGTGTGCTGCGCGAGCTTGACGTGCTCGACGCTCCACAGGCGGTGGTCGCTGGGCAGGCAGTTGGGCGTGAGCGTGCGCACCAGCGCTTCCTGCTCGGCGTCGAACGGCAGAAACCAGCAAGCGTAGCCGGCCTGCTCGGCGCGTTCGAGCGCCGCCAGCCAAGCGTACTTGACGTTGCAGCCGAAATGCGGCCGGCCGACGAACACGACGGTGCGCGCCTTCTCGCACATCTGCGATGTCTCGGCGAGCGAGCGGCAGGTGCGTTCCAGGGCCAGGGCCTGCGCGACTTCGTTGAGTTGATGCGTCAGCGCCTGCAACTGCGTGCCGCGCTGTTCGAGGGCTTGCAGGCGGCGATCGATGCGACCGGCCTCGGCCTCCAGCGGCCCGAGCCGCGTGTCCTGCAGGTCGAGCATGCCGGACACCAGCGAGTCGATCGCCTCGGTCACCTCGCCGCGAAAGGCCTGCAGCTCGGCGCTCAGTGCGGCGACGGGCTCAGCCTGGAAGACCGTGTTCATTGCTTTCCTTCTTGCGCCCGCTAGGGAGTGAGCGCCAGTGTAGGAAGCCAGGGCCTGCGGCTATGCGTGGATATGCGCGCCGATCCGGGTGTATTTCGGACCTGGCTATGCGGCAACCTTGAGGCTGTGCACGCGCAGTGAAGACTTGAGCGCGGTCAGCATCTCGCACGAGCGACCCACGTCCTGTGCCAGGTCCATGGCGAAGCAGTCGGCGTGCGTCTTGATCCACGACATCGGTTGTTCCCACCAGGCCAGTTCGAGCAGCAGTTCGCGAACCTTCTCGGGCACGCGAAACCGGATCAGCCGCGCCGGCGTGCCGGCGTAGATGCCGTAGGGCTCGGTCTTGAAGCCGCCGGTGACGAGGGCGCGGGCGCCGATGACGCTGCCGTTGGCGATGTGGCAGCCGCCCAGGAACATCGCTTCGTCGGCGACCCAGATGTCGTTCTCGAACACCATGTCCGGGTGGTGGTCGACAGTGCCTTCCTTGTAGCCGGGGCCGAAGCAGGCCAGGTTGAAGGTCGACATCGAGCGCATCGGGTGCTGGCCATTCAGCGTGAAGCGGATGTGTTCGCCCATCGCGATGAAGCGGCCCATGCGCAGGGCCTGCTTGTCGTTGTCGACCTTGACCGTCGATCCGACGCCGATCGTGACCGCCCGACCCATGTGCAGGGAGCCGAAGTTCGCTTCCGTGTCCAGCCAGTTGGCGATGAAGAAGCGGCGCGGGATGACGCTGCGCGAGCCGTCGGCATAGCGGATGATCGAGTGCTTGTCGCGATCGTTGTCGATGCCGATGAAGTCGTCTTCGGTGATCAAGTTCATCGCAGAAACTCCTGGATCAGGCGGCCATCGCAGCCGGAGCCTGCGCGGCTGGGTCGGGGAAGTGGATGCCGGCATGTCCGAGGTTCTCGTTCAGCACCAGGCGCACCATCTCTCGCGGGTAGCTCGAGCGGCCTTGTTCGCTGCCGCCCAGCCAGTAGTTCAGGTGATTGCTCAGGTAGCGCGTGAGCATCAGGGCCGAGACCTTCAGCCCGTTCGCCGAGGTGATCAGCCGTCTCAGCACCACGTCGATCTCTTCCCGGGTGGGGCC
>Ga0307509_10002305_pt1 | contig 31109 bp, 41 predicted proteins | sample 10_EM_MG_FD_202245 | JGI IMG/M metagenome (GOLD analysis project Ga0307509, IMG submission 202245) | Populus trichocarpa ectomycorrhiza microbial communities from riparian zone in the Pacific Northwest, United States - 10_EM | ecosystem: Host-associated > Plants > Roots > Unclassified | place...
AATTGCTTGAAGCGCGGTTGCGACAAGGTCGTCACTTGAACATTGTTGGAGTAACCACAGCAATGCACAAGCGTCAGTCTGGTCGTCTGGATCTACTTCGGATGGTGCAAGAGGGACACGCCTGGTTAATTGATGAGATCTAAGATACCCTGTATCGAACAGACGTGAACTCACTTAGATTGCGACCGCTTTATTGAAGTTGCGCCATATTCCAAATCTGTAGACGACAGACGTTGAGAAGCGTTGAACGGTTGGGCCATCCAAAGCCGCAACTGCTCTGATATCGGATGTTGATAAGGGCATTCTGGATACGCCAATGACAACCACATAGAACCAACATAAAATATGTATGCCAAGGCAACGATTGTGAAAGTAGCGGCCATAATTGCGATGTCCCCCGACCATAGGAGTACGATAATCCCCGCGAAGAAAAGTAAGAGCGCTACATGGAGAAGGAGCGGCAGTCCATTTATGACGACAAAGACGTGCCAGTCTTGCAGTCGTGCGTACCAACGTTGACGTTGTCGGGCGCGATGACGAGGTGATCCAGAAACGTTGGGCTTGGGTTGTATCCATTGTTTAGCGAACATGGAAACGAGGGCAGCTGAAAGACTGCAAGAAAGAGCAGCGAACCACAGCCCATTCACCCAGCGGATTTCTCTTGATGTTGGCGTTGACCCCTTGGATATGGAGATGATCTCCCCACCAGTAATGTTCAGGGTTGAAGATGACCGTATCTCGGTGATTAGTTGCGAGAGGAGGGCGTTTGTTGTGTCTGCAGGATTGGGAAGCATTTGTTGGTAGGATTGGATGATAAAGGTTGTCAACACCGCTGAGAATAAACCGGTCTTCAACATCGATTCATTTTCAGTTTGCTCTATAGGAAAAACTGAGGAAAATATTATAACTCACGAACACTAGTAATACGTCAATTCCGCGATTAAGCCCGTCCGTTGTTGCAGCGTCCATTTTCGCCGACTCGTCATTGTAGATGTACCATAATCTTGCATGCTCCAAAGCCTCGGAGCCAAGTTCATCCCATTCGACGTTTCCTGAAGTATCATATTCAGCTGGACACTTGTAGTACGCGTCCAATGCCCCTGACCTGGGTCCGTATTCTCAAGAAACTGAGAGGGCGTAAAAGGAGTGCTCGGGCTACTAATCAGGGTCTAAAATGAATTTAACGGTTAGCCATTGTACAAGGGCTTTCAGTTTAAGTGGACCCACACCAGCAGACGTTTGTCGGCTTTGCGCTACTCCCGTAGAAGGTCGCTTGAGATTCAGGTCAAATCTTTTGTCACTCATATCTGCATCTCCTGGGCTTCAAATCGGTCTGGCAAGTGGGTGGCAAGTGAGGATGGGCCACGAGAGTCAGAAAGCTTGAGCCGAAAGCTGTACTGGATCCTGACAGCTCCACCCAACGAATCAAGTCCCCGCGGGGGTATGCCCATAATAAAAGAACGAGTCCAAGTTGTGGCGGTGGCAGTGATGCAGCACTGCTTCAAAGTGCGGAATCAGCGGGCCGGGAAAATGTGATAAAAATACCCTTGAGTGCTCCACCGGTTTTAATGCCACTTGGCACTGTTGATAGGCCCCCACATTTCATCAAAAAGGTCCAACCAATTCGACGTGTCGAACAGAGGATCTGGATGCTTCATGTAAGGGACGGCCACCGGTCTAATCTAGCGAAAAGAGGCAGCGATATCTCACACTCATAAGGGACTTTTGGCCACATATCATAGCGTATACACCACAGGTAGTTAATTGTTTTTCGTGGACAGGTCCACAATATACCATACGCTGTAATGGTTCGTCATCGCGCATACCTTCTAGAAATGAAAATGCCTTCAGAGATAGGTGATCACGCATCAGAAACTAGAGAGAGAGAATGCTAGCATGATGTCATAATGGTCGTAATACTACATCAAAGAGATGGTGAAATGGATAAATAGCAAGGAGTCGGCTCATTGTAATGGAAGTAAGGCAGAGAAGGAAATAGAATACTCTCAACTACAGATTCCTCCCTCAATGATAAAACCGCAGCGCTCGCATGTGACTCTTTTGTCAAGGAGACACAGGCCGATACCGAGAGGGAACCAAAAGATGGCTGCAAGTACACCTTAATATGGGGCGTTAGTCTGGCCCCTGGATGCGAGAATACAGCCCACAGACTCACCGAGCAGCCCATAATGTGTGTGTGGTATGTGCGTTCCAGATTGTAGGCAAATCATTTCAGGGTGGTTTGGAGGGAGCAGGGAAACGACTCGTTCGCCTGTTGATGGGTTTATGTAGTTATAAACCGTAGGCGGAGACGTATAGGAGGGTTGGACATTGTATGAAGGGCCAGAACCCATGCCCTGTGGTATTAGAGGCTGGCGGGAGTTCGTCTCTGGACGTGGGGGTATCAGAGGTTTGGGAACAGTATCTGGAGAATCTGTGAAAAAGATGAGGAAAACTTGTACTGTAAATTGATGTTATTACTTACAACTACTCCCACTCTCTGTGGCAAAATCGTATGAAGGAGGATTGTCCTGAGGGGGAGCTCCCAGAGGAGGTTGTTTCTGTGTTTCAAGGGTTAGCCATGAATAGTGTGCTTAGGGTATTCTAGCTAGTACCTACCGTTGACATGTCGCTGGCGCTGCTTGTGTCTGCAATCATAGAGAGAAGTAAAGAAACAAGAAGACGTATTGAACACGTTAAGTACTGCGGTACTACTTATCACGCATCGCCTCAGTGAGCTGCGCAGATCCCGACTCGAAGTTACGTAAGTGCGGTGGGCCAAGCATCCAAATTGGGTGACACCGGCATGGATCCCGTGACACGATCGGCACGTGGATCGACGCGTTTTTTTGTCGAGCTTTTGAGCATCCGCCTCTAACTTTCTTCCTTCCCCTCCATCGATCCGTAGTATTAACATGAGTGCACCTATCGAAAACGCGGGCCCTTCAACGAAAATGGACACAGATTCTCCTGATCCTCTTGATATGACTTCTCGAGACTAGTGCGTAATTTCCAGTGTGATCAGGCAAGAATTTATCGCAAGCCGATACCTTTTTTTCTCAGTTACGCCGATTCATATGCTCACTTTGGTGAGAAAATTTGATTTTTGTTTCACTCACTATCTGAATCGTGACCATCTGCAGGCATTCACGAAGAGATGCTGAAAGACACCGTTCGAACTGGGTCATACCGCTCCGCGATTATAAACAACCCCCACTTGTTTCAAGGAAAGACCGTTCTTGACGTTGGTTGCGGTACTGGGATTCTGAGTATGTTTGCTGCCAAGGCTGGGGCAAAACACGTCGTTGGGGTGCGTTGCCTGCGACTTTTCTGTTGCCACCGTCAGCCTCATCCAAGACAAAGATTGATATGTCAAACATCATCGACCAAGCACAGAAGATTATTGAGGCCAATGGTTTTAAGGATAGTGAGTGTAATTCTTTTCTCTCTCCACTTACCATTCTAATCTCCCGTGGTGCAGCGATCACTCTTGTCAAAGGAAAACTTGAAGAAGCCGACCTACCTATTCAGGAGTTTGACATCATCATTTCCGAATGGATGGGATATTTCCTTCTCTACGAATCCATGTTGGACACGGTTTTACTCGCACGCGATAAATATCTGAAAAAGGGTGGTCTCATTTTCCCTGATACCGCGACTTTGTACTTGGCTGCCATTGAGGACCAAGAATACAAAGAAGAGAAGATCAACTGTACGTTTTTTATCACTTCCTAGAGTCTTACAATTGATCGCGAAACGTTAGTCTGGGATAACGTCTATGGCTTTGACTTTTCATGTATCAAGGACATTGCACTCCGTGAACCACTAGTCGATACCGTTGAATTGAAGGCCGTTGTCACAGATCCTTGTCTCGTCAAGGTACGTTACACCGATTTTATCTTTAATACATTATATCATCCCTCTTCTAGCATATCAACCTCTTAACCGCCAAAAAAGAGGACCTTACTTTTGCCGCACCCTTCTCGTTGACCTGCACCCGTGATGACTGTGAGTCATGCGAGTTCTTCACTTGCGGGTCCTCTTACGAATGCTCTTGGGTCTTGGCTAGACATCCATGCTTTCTTGGCCTGGTTCGACATCTCCTTTGAATGCACCCACAAAAAAGTCAAATTCTCCACTGGCCCCCATGCGCAGTATACCCACTGGAAGTCAGTGCATTGGGTCCTTTCTTTTTGTGTCCTTCCTGACTTGCAAATTCTAGGCAAACTGTATTCTACACCCCCAACTCCATGACTGTTAATAAAGGTGATAAAGTAGAAGGACACCTTACCTGTGCCCCCAATGCGCGTAACAACCGCGATTTGGATATCACAATTGCGTACAAATCGAGTAGTGAAGCCCAAGAAAGTGTTGTGCATTATAAAATGTTCGTGTTCTCTTCATGTTTTAGCTGCCCCCCTTTCCTGCTTTTGAAGAACCTACGCTAATCAGTTGTCAGGTCTTAATCATATTCACTCTTGTCAATTTTGATGGCTTCACCACTGTCATATCCCTCAACCTCTTCCTCAATCCACCCAACACCATCTCAAAAATTGCTATGTTTCCAACAATGGATTCCTATAATATGCATACTCATACCATTCGACTTTTTTTTCCTTGCATACTTCCCTCCTTCGTGCTTTTTGTATCTTATTTTATAGGTATTAATTGTATTGAAGTCTTGTTGGTTGTTATCTTGTGCTACATGTAGTTTTCCTGATTTTGCTATGTCGCTCTGGACTATCGAACAAGATATTGAATCTGATTTTCACTACAGTGACTACACAAGCCAAAAAAAAAATGAACCGGGCCGGTCGAGTGGATTCATCACTGCAACCTTTGGCTTCCTTGCTCGCCCCCATTCCGGACCTTGGATAATTCTTCCCGGTGCTCACCACTTCCATTGTATATGGAATAATTTTGATTTAGAACAAAATACCCCAAGTTGACGGACTGTTATGGTAAGCATCTGCGGTAGCCTCTCCAAAAACGATTGACCTTTTCTTTGATATTCATATTCTGATCCTATTTCCACGGCCGAGGAGCCAACTGGACAAGTGGCATGCAGCATTGTGGACTCCTTAAACCTTTGGCCGATCGGCGTTGACTGCCTTGACTCGTCATAATTGACGTTCAACCCTGTCGACCTTTTCCAGTTGGTCGTACCATTCAAATGATATATCCGCGAGTTAATTATTAGCCCCGCCGGCAGAACCGTCAAATAATCTCCCTACGGCAACCGCCAAATGGAACTTCAACCTGTACAAGTACCGTCCGTGCGGCGCACATTTTCTGTCTGCCGTAAAACCGCATACGACAACGTAACATTCAGATCCATGGCTACATTTTCGAATTCCTGACATTTCATTCTTAACCATTGGGGGCGAGTAACCAGCTTGAATCCTTCTATGACCCCTTGATGCTCCCTTATGGGCCGAACTTACAGTACGCATGTTTAACTGTCCGATCATCGATGAGTTAATGAGAAGTTACACTGTTACAGTCGTCGGATTTGTCATGGATCCGTTGCGACGACGCTCTCTATCTATTTAAAAAGCCTAAGAAAAAGCTAATTCGTCGCCACAAACTCGAATCGTTGTTAAGTTATGCTCTTAATAATTTCGCTTGCCGTCCTCTCCGCTCTGGCCACCATCGCCCAGGCGCAGGCAGACCCCCGCAATGTGTCAGGAGACATTGCCGTCCACGATCCTACGTTGTGCAAGGACAAGAACGGGAAATATTTCTTGTTCTGTGCGTTTCTATTTACTTGGTTCTCGTTTTCTTGGGCTGATGATGTCCTCAATCAACAATGCCAGCAACTGCGCCAGGAATTGCAATTCGCACCTCGACGGATCGAACCACATGGACTTTTGCAGGTACTATCTGGCCCAATGGAGCGCCGTGGACAGATGCCTACACAGGCCAGGCCAACGCGTGAGTCGGGAAAATCTGTCGCCTGCGTATGAAAGTATGAACCTGTTCTCCTTACTATTCCCTGTGCAAGCAATCTATGGGCACCTGAATGCTACTACACTGGTTCGGAGTTCCTGGTATATATCGTGTGGAATTGTCCGTCTTTTTTGAGATTTTAATTCTCTACCCAATAGGTTTGGTACGCGGCCTCCAGCATGGGCTCTCGTAAGGTGCGACGCAGCCTGAAAGCTTGACCTTCAACTATCCTACCTGCGACATGCCTCGCTAAGAACGTCGTTACAGTCTGCCATTTTTCTGGCGAAGTCTTCCACCGGAGATCCCGGATCCTTCACAAACCTTGGCCTGGTCACTTCGACTTCCACCTCCGATAACTACAATGTGAGATTGGCATTAAGATTTATGAGGGTTTGAGCTTACCGAATGTCCAGGCTATTGATCCCAAGTAATACTGCTCAAGTCTTCCTCACCGAAATCGCAATCTAACTTGAAATTCGACCTTGTTCAGCGTTTTCATCGGTCTGTCTCCTTTGTTAGAAAGTCCAAATGGATTATGAGTTCTGACCCTTGATGAATTTCAGAAAATGGTAACTGGCATTTTACTCTTGGAAGCTTTTGGACTGGTGTCAAATACATGACGTTTGTCTGCCATACTTTTTGATATTTTGTTTGAGACGTATTAATCGCGTTTTTTTTTCTTTTCACAAAAAATCTAGCTTGAATTCCACCACGGGCAAACCTTCAAAGTCCTCTCTTACCTCTCTCGCTCAACGTACGACAGCAAGCCGTGCTGTTGAGGCCAGCACCATCTACAAATATGGGAAATACTATTATCTCTTCACTTCTTGGGACAAATGCTGCCAAGGCACTTCGAGTACATACAATATCCGTGTCGGCAGATCTTCACAGTAGGCTTGTGCTTTCTGCACCATTTCTTTCCTAGGCGTTCCGTTACTCAAGTATATGTACTGATGGTGACTATTCTTTAGCGTAAACGGTGGCTATGTCGATAAGAGCGGGGTTTCTCTGACCTCTGGAGGCGGTACTCTCGTCCTAGGATCCCACAGCAGTGTACGTGGCCCCTGCAGATGCCATCCTTAAATTGTTTGAAGTAAGCTTATATTGGCTTAGGTCATCGGCCCTGGTGGACAAGACGTCTACACTGACAGTGACGGACCTATTATCGTATATCGTACATAGCCTTCCAATCCATACCTCTTGCTACCACTAACTTAAATCCTTTCTGGTAGACTATTACACCCCCAATGGATCCCAGTTGGGCATCAATCGCCTAGATTTCTCCAGTGGCTGGCCAGTACGTCTTTTGCGTTTGCTATCTGTTTTATGTATGGTTTCCCTGACATCGACCCAAAGAGTGTGACCTAACAAATCGTGGGGCATTGGTGGAATTACTCTTCTATCGTCACAGGGAAGGGGTCAAATTTTGACATGCATTTTTGAACCATTGTCTCTGCAGATCCTTCCGCAAATGAATATATTGAATTATGCTGGAAGGCCATTGCATAACTGAAGTGAAATAGGCGGCCAAGGTAGGGAGATCTTTTCGAAGTCGGAGAGACGATAAAGGATAATAATTTTCTCCTCCTTATCCCTTTTTTGAAGGCTAAGCAAAGCGTTTTGAGTTCGCAACTTGATCTGGTTGTACGGCTCTAACTGTATGTGAATTGGTAGATGTAGTTTGATGATTTTCAGATAACGGAAATTCGATAAGATAAAATCCAAGTCAGTCTTCGAGATATCATCGAGACATTAGTGCATTTGAAAGAAGAGGTATCTGTTCGTCATACCGGTACCTGAATATTCGCGCCAATTCAATGAGCGAATTGAATTGTGACATCCTTGATGTTAGGGAATTGCTGGACGAGACGTGGTAGGCTCAGTGACTGTGGGTTACAAATGTTAGCCCATAACAGAATAAAAGGACTCAGGAATAACTCAACGCCGGAGGGGATGAACAAAGAAATATTCTCCATGAAAGGACAACAAGCCAAGATAGAGGCGCTGTAGGCGGATAGAAATTGCGCGGACCCTATGATATGGACGTGCCGCGCACCAGGAAAGTATTTCAACAGAGACCTACACTCTTTCGGAACAGTGACGGAACGGATCTGCGGGAAAGCTTTACAGTGACTAAACCCGCGAGTAATGGCTTGGCGGATAGGACTTGTAAGTTTTGTGTTGTTCAGCTTGAAGGTATGTACATTCGGAAATATCGCAAGACAACGCGCAAGTTCCTGGAGAACGTTTCCAACAGAATAATCCCCTATCATAATGTTGACGACGCTGGACATTCCAAAAGTCAGTAATGATTTTTTAACAGTTCCAGGTTTCCATTGGGTTCAACGTACTTGACATATTCGGCGAGGCTGGGATCACGAATCGTCACGATCTCTAGTTGGCGAATAAGTTCGACGGCAAGCTGCCGCTGGGTTCTCAGAATCCCAGCAGAAATGTGCATTCCGGTGAACACTTCGATCCGGCGCCATATATATGGACGAAGAAATCGACGCAAATTCCTGCATGTCTGTGACAGCGCTATCAATCTTTCGCGACGCGCAAAATGGGCATCCGCATCCCTCCCAATACCCTCGTTCAGCTCAGGCTCGTTGTCGGGGTAGTAAGAAAGAATTTCGAGAAGAAGTTCGTCTGGGAATTTCCGAATATCGCGAGTCCAGACGTGTTTTCACCTTTAGGACTTGAGTTATCTTCATTTTCCTCTCGGAAGGGAACTTGCTTCAACCTCCTGAACGATCTCGAACCTTGGGACTTGGAAGACGTTGACTGTTTCTTCATTCCCTCGAGTGGAATGGATTCAATGGAATGGGTGTATAAGGAAGAATGACCCATACAAGCAAACCACGAGTTCGATGAGTAGCTCGTGACCGTCGGTAGAACCCGGGCCACCGCGTACCAGTGTCGAGACAGGACTTAAGTATTCTAGCCTAAGCGGTGGTTATGTCGATAGGAGCGGGGTTCTGACTGCTGGTGGTACTCTCGTTCTAGGATCCCTACGTGATTCCCGCTCAGCTTATATCTCTGCCTTAGATCATCGGCCCCAGTGGCAAGGCGGCGTCTACACGGATCCATTCTCATATGTCCCACTGACTCACACATAGGTTTCCAATTCCCATCTTTCACCACCACTAACTTCCTGGACTAGTGGCTGCCCTGTACGTCTTGTGCGTTTGATATCTGCCTGCGTTAAGGAAAAATGCGATTTGCACCCCACGATTGTGACCCAATTACCGTGGGGCGTTGGTGGAAACAATGTAGCCAATATCATGCAAGGTGTAATACCCCGTTCTATCGTCTTGAGGTAGGGGGTCGCAATTCGACACGCTTTCTCGAACTATTTTCTCTGCAAATCCTTCCGCAAGTGAAAATATTATTACGCTCGTGGGTTAGTATGAGACTGGGAAGGCAGAGAAGGCGGCCAACGGAGGGTGATCGTCCCCTTGCCTCGGGAGCGAGAATAAACAAAAATAGTTTTCTCCTCGTGATTCCTCTCTTGAAGGCGAAGCAATGCACTTTTCACTTGTGATTTGATCCACTTGTATTCCTTTACCCTCATGCGAGATGGTCGCGTCAGGTTGACGATTTTCAGATAACGGAAATTCGTTAAGATGAAATCCAAGTCAGTCTTAGAAATAGCATTAAGTTATTGAACAGCACATTTTAAAGAAGAAAAGTTTGTATGACATACCTTGATACTCGTGCAAATACAGTGATAAAAAGACAATGTGATATCCTTGATGTTCGGGAATCGTTGCACGAGAAGTGGTAAGCCCAGCTGCAGGTTACAGATGTTAGCCTATGACTGAATAGAGGAGTCGAGAACAACTCAACGGTAGATGGGATGAACAAAGAAATGTTCTCCATCAGAGGACAGCTGGCCGCCAAGATAGAGGCTCTGCCTTCAGACAAAACTTGCCGGGAACCTATGATGCAGACGCGCCGCGCACCAGGAAAATATTCCAACAGAGAATAACAGTCTTCCGGAACAGTGATGAACGGATTTGCGGGAAAGATTTAAAGCGATGAAACCCAAAATGAATGGCCGGACATAAAGCAATTGCAACTTGTGTGTGATTCAGTTTGAGCGTATGAAGGTTCGGAAATATCGCAAGACAGCGCGCTAGCTCCTGTACGACGTTTTTCACAGAATATTCTCCTAACATAACATTTATGACGCTGGACATTTCAAAAGTCAGTAACGATCCATTTTTCAACAGCTTCAAGTTTCCATTGGGTTCCACTTACTTGACGACGTATTCAGCGAGGCTGGGATCACGGATTGTCACGATCTCGAGTTGGCGAATAAGTTCAAAGGCAAGCTGCCGACTAGTTCCTAAAATCCCAGCAGAAACCCGCATTCCTGTGAATACCTCGATCCGGCGCCATATATATGGATGAAGAAATCGACGCAGATTCCTGCATGTCTGTGACAGCGCTATCAACCTTTCGCGACGCGCAAAATGGGCATCCGCATCCCTCGCAACATCCTCGTTCAGCTCAGGCTCGCTGTCGGGATAGTAAGAAAGGATTTCGAGAAGGAGTTCATCTGGGAATGTCGCGAGCCCAGTTGTGTTTTCGCGTTCAGGACTTGCGGTGTCTTCGAACGTTTTACAGCGTTTTGGGGTCTTTTTGGAAGCAGTAACAGCAACCACTTCCTCTGGGGAGGTATCCAGAGCTTGCTTCAACGTCCTGGACACCCGTGATTCTTGGGACTTGCAAGATGTTGACTGCTCTTTCATTCCCTTGAAAGTCCTGGAGAGAACATTGACACAGAGTCATTGCTCCTTTCAAGTTGTACAGGCCCTTGATCCCTAAAATGCTGCATCCACGTGATCGGAACATACCGATGATCGCCATACACCGCCATACACTGTTCGGCCCTGATAGTCCAGTGTTTACTTACTGGCGGCGCGTAAGTACTTCGCAAATTACCAAAATTACAACTACAAAAGTACATCCATCTATGGTATATAAATACATTGAAAATACACAAGAACAGCACATTGAAATGAAAAAAATATAAATTAACGAAAACAAAGAACCATTCAAAAGTCGTTGACAATGGCTGCAGGAGCCCTCACCCTCGACCGGTTGTTCACTCCATCGGCCACGATGCCACACACGGCAAGAATGGCCAAGAAAGCACAGAATAAGATCACGCGGATCTCCTCACCCGCAGATGACCTTTCAAACACCAAATTCATAGCCCCCCTAACACCAGCCCTTCTCCTACCCGGGAAATTTGGTGGGCGCAAATCCTTCCAGTATTTCCTGGTGCGCGAGGACACCCCAAGCCCCCACGGCCAGGTAAATCTGCTGTGTTCCACTGCTGAGAGGCTGAGCGGTAGACCGTGTTGGTCGCATGACACCTCGAAGAGTCCAGTTGCCTCTGCAGGGAAAGGGAGCGAGAATGGGCGGTAAGGTATAGAGAAAGGAAGTGCCACGGGGTACACGGGTGGGACGAAGGTCAAGGAGAATTTGTGAAGACGGGGGTTGCTTCGCGCGATACGGGTCGCGCCCGATGCGAGGGTTTCGTCTCCTGGATACCGAACAATCGCAAGTTTCAGGGTGCGCAGCTTTGGAAACCCACGGATGGTCTTCGCAAATGAGTCCTGTCAACAGGTTGTGGTTAGATAAGATGATGGAATGTCGAGCTGCTAGGGTCAAGTAGGTACGCACAAGTTGGAAGGAAGGTTTATGTCCACACGTAAGTTCGAGATGACGTAGCAAGGGACAAGATTGGATGAGAGACTGAAGAAGGTTTCCGCTGTCGTACATGGAATGAAGCGCGAATGATATCTTCAAACTCGTAAGCGAGGGTAAATCGCGTAATAACGTCGCAACAGTGGGAGCAGATACATCGCGTGTGTCAACTGGGTCGCGAAAGATAACCGACTGCAAGGACCGGTGCAAGTGGGGTAAAGCGTGTAATTGTTGATGTGTTCCGGAGAAGGTTGTCACTTTGCTGAGGGAACCAGGTTCCAACGAGGTGAAATGGCTGAGTTGAATGGCGTGTCTTGAGAGAGTGAGATGCTCCAATAATGGATGTGCCTCTAGGAAGGAAATAAATGGCCTTTTCTCCCCAGGATTCAGCGAGTTTGGGAACCAATCCATGCAAACATCTCCCAGAGACAGATTCCGTAATCTTGGCCATCGACCCTCGACAAGAAACCGAATATCCGTAGGGACAGAGGAAAGTCCGTCTATTGTAAGTTCCTCCAAGTTGGGACATCGCCGGATTAACATTGTCCAAAGTTTCTTGAAAACGGGCTCGTCTTCTGTAAATTATTGGTATAATGAAAAATAAACAAAATGGCGGAAATAACTAACCGTCCACAAAAGGGTTGACCTGGTTCTCATAAAACCCATTTTTCAAAGTGAGAGAAAATCCTCGCAAATCTTGAAAATCGAAAAGCTATGTAGAGGTAGGTTAAATCAAAAGCAACTTTTGAAGAGAACCAACAGGCATCGGACGGAACGCACATGGCTGTTGGGGTGAGGAAGAACCGCACCAATGGTTGTTCCGATGTGTCGCAACTGTGGACACCTGTATTGCATCGACATATGGCCTAAGTTTCATGATGACTGGGTTAATCTCAACAGCTCACCCGACCCGCAAGGCGAACCAGGTATCTTCGTAATACGGTAACTCGTCTGCATCCCACTTGAATGTCACGAGAGCATCCAAACACTTTTCGCTTGCAATCTTTCTGACGGCATAAGAGGCGGAAGCATTGTCTGCAGGGCTGAAATATGACTTGAATCTTGCTTGTGGTCGGATAACTAGTTCACGGATGTGCCGTGCGATGTCCGGGGTTCTCGAAAGCATTCCAAGGGTGAGGCGGCATTGTTCAACCGATCCTAAGACGACAGACTCGTAGAGCACTGAAGAAACATTAGAAAAGACATAATGTGACTAAGACTCGCCATTATTTTAGTTTTCAATATGCAATAAAGGTGACATACCGTCAGACAGAAGTTCAAGAGATCTGAACGTGTCTCCAAGAAGAGAGCAATGTCGAGAAGTAAATCCCCAGGTGCTAAAGCCAATGGCGACTTTCGAGGATTGAAGGGAGGTATTGGGGTTCGTGTCGAGATAATTAAGGGAGCCATGGTTCGGTCGTAGTGTGGATCGTCTAGTCAATTCTGGTGCTGTGTGAACGAAGGGACAACATTAGATCATACATCGTTTACTCGGGGTTTACTATGTATGGTTTATGTATAGAGTCTAAGGACCGCACCATTCCCACGAGGCTTCCGAATTGTGATATCTTCTCCTCGGAGCTTGTAGTTAGCTTTTAGGTTGTGAGATTTTTTACCATTGACAAAAGGAATGTTACATAGGGTTGTCAAAAAATTGGCTTGTCCATCGTTGCCTTAGCACTCTTCAAATACACAGATAGGTCACCCTGAAGGCACTCGCCCATGGCAATTCAAACCTAATTACACCCTATCCCCTCTCCACCTGCCACCCAAATCTTCGGAAAACCTTAAGTTAAATTTGGGAACTCGGGGATGAGTGGCCTTGATGGGTACGCAACAATTGTACAAGCAAGATATACATGATCGAAATACAGCAATGGTGGTACATTCTAACATTTTCCAAATAAATAATAGTGTATCAAGGTATCAACAAATAATACAATCCGCATCGTTGCCTGGTTTTTCCAGTCTCGCTTCAAAACGCACTCTCAGTTTCTCGTCAGATGCAATATAAGGGCTGTTCCTGAAAAGAGATAAGGCGTCAGTAGAGTTCATAGAGCAAAGACCCGATTCTACCCACCCATACTGGAGATTCGACCCCGCGAGACTCTGTTCCAGAGCAACTATAATCCGCCTCCTGTGATGATGATGATCTCGCGACGCTTCCAGCTGGTCTCTTGATTTTAGTCTGATAGAAATTGGAGGATTCTTAGGTTTGGTAAGTGGATTCGACGAAGTTCGAAATGGTGACACAGGGCCGCGTTTGGGGGATGGAGGTTCTGTCGACGATGGTGAGTTGGGTAGCTGCGAGCTTTTAGCTTCGGAGATGATGAGTCGCGAATCGATGTATGTTGGGGGACTTGTCTCCAGCAAGGAGAGTGAGATACACCATGATCCCGCCGGTGGGTCTCCGGGATGCCTAGGTTCGCGCGCAACAAAGAATGATAATCGCCACATTCGACCTGGAAGATTAATGAATATGTAAGAGCTCATTTCATGTTTTTTTATTTATTTCGAACTTACTTCGTGCTATGAACTCGAGAGAAATTTTCTTCGACACAACCATGCGTTTATGGAAGTGTGGTATTATGAAATCCACCGCAAAAGCACCTGCTTCTCCAGGTAAATCCTCTACGTTGATGTCGTCTGGGGGGATCGTCATTCCAAGCAGCACCTGGTCGCTTCCAGAAACAGGAGCAAATTCAGGGGATAAGCGCAGCCGTTGGAACAAGGACTGGTCTGATGTTGCAAGACATGCCAGTCGAAGGTCCTGAATCGTATCTGCATTCAAAGGTGTTGCATACGATATTAACGCGGAGAGCAGGTCGGGTCCCAAGGTCTCCTCTACATCTTGGTGTTGGTCAGGAAGCCGTTTGACAATTGCCCAATACAGGGGTGTGTGCTCCTCTATTGACTTCTCTTGGAGAATGGATGAGAATGAGAGGGAATGTGTGGAGCATGCTCCGGCACAGCTTTGGAGGATCCCCGTTGCTGCTGGGGAGTTGGACGTGTGCTCCTGGATCAAGTCACGAACGAGACGGAGAACCGTCGATCGAACTTCGCGCGCCGTCCGAGATTCTGATGACTCGGAGAACTTGAACCAGTTGGTTGCCCTTGCCTTGCCCTTGGTACTTGGCGAGGGTGAAACAGGTGATTTTAATGGAAGGGGCGGCGCTTGATGCTGAACCGGAGGATATGGATGTGAAGATAGTCCAGGTGTAGATGGTCCTGCTTGTGCGATTAGAGAGGTCTTTTCAAACCGAAATCCTTCACTTTGTGGACTGGCGGACCCAAGGGTGTCGTAGGATGGTGGTGCATCCGAGGGAGTTGGGTCATCCGGAAGAGGTTGTTTGTCGACGATCATGGCTCACCGCAGGGAATCGCAAGACGATGTCTTGGGAAGTTGGAAATCCAAAATGACTCGAAGCCAAGTTTTTTTGTACCCGGAACCGTATCCGCTTGGGTCTGAGCTGCGGCTACTGTGAAAGAAGGGCTGCGCACGCGTATCGGCGCCGTCCCTGGATGGTGGGGTGCTGCGACGACCTGAAATGACGAAAATCAACCACCTTATAATTATCGAGCGGTGACGAGGACTACGGAGCGATGACATTGACATGTACACTGCCATCTTTGATGTCCATGTGATCATAACATTGCCGACCACACACGCGTCACGCGTCTTGGCTCTTGAATCGACGCGTCTGTACGAATATCTCCAAGAATCGCCTGCTACTCGTGCAAACCCTACTTATAGGAAGGGTGTTGGCGCGCTAGTTGTTATCCAGTTCGTCATCATAGCGTAAGTTACCGTGTGAAATTTCCTTGTCATCTTTCTGACACTTTCTGACGGAATTCGCCCTTAATTTCTCAAAGTAGTTTTACATTTTTCTCCTCTGCAATGAGCCGAATAACCCTCAAACATGATGGATTTTCTCCTCTCGTTCTCCCTCAACCACAACACACTCCTTTAGAGATTTCATTAATGCGTTTCGATCCTTCTTACCTTATTCCCATCAGTGAATTTATCACAGGGTTCACAACCTCTTGCTATGTTCATCATAAAAACATTCAGCATGTTCCACTCGCCGACAAAGAACTAGGTGTGCACAAAGTAGCATCCAGAACTACTCATAACCTTGTCACGCCTCCGCCTGCCTCGGCCTCCAATGCACCAAAGTTAGCTTGGGAGGCGGTCTATCCTAAAGGAAGCATCAATCCTTCAGCTACAATTCCTGGAGGGTTTGAATTCTATCTATCGGGACCAACCAACTTTTCTCAGTCTTTGAAGACTGCATCTGAGGTGATCTTTAGTTATCGTATGATGCTGCAGGACGAATGGGAATGGGTCAAAGGTGGGAAGCTGCCCGGCGCGTGTAAGTTTTGTGATTTGGCTTCGGTTTTTGCTTCACCTCCTGATTCTTCTTGTAGTTGGCGGCGTCGGTAATCTGTCGTATGGCTGCTCTGGAGGTCGGCAAGAGCAACGTGACAAATGTTTTGATCTCAGGGGCATGTGGAGGTACGCTCTTGACTTTGCCCGCAAACTTTACACGACTCAACAAGTAATTCTAAAGACCTCAAGGCGTTGGCGAATTGTACACATATTTGCCTCCTACCCCTGAAAATTCACGGCAGCTGTCATCTGTCCCACCCGAGTCTGTCGAAAATCCTGACTATGGTTTCTCAGTGGGACGTGGTTCATTTTCTCTCTGCCGAGCAGTTGGTGAATGGACGGCGATTGCATTCAGGATTAAACTGAATGACGCTGGGTCAAATAATGGTTGCTTCATCCCTACATGCACATTTTCTGCGAAAGTTTACATTTTTGTGGCAGGGGAAATTCAGCTATGGATCGATGGTACCTCGGTTATCAACGTCGGTGGCCTAAACCTGCGTATGTCGAATGAAGGCCAAATCAAAGGCATGCATTTCAGCACATTCTTTGGAGGTGAGCTTCCTGGCTCTGGCCGTATCCTCCCAGTTTTAAATCATTGACATTATTATAGGTCACGAAGATGATTGGGCATCTCCCAAAGACCAGAAAGCATGGTTTGCAGATGTAACTGGCGCGATCCTAGCCTAATATTCCAACACCCCTGGGTTAATCTGGACAAATAGTCCTTTCAACCTCCCATTCCTTCCTTAACGCTGTCATTTCAGAAACCACTCACTGTCTTTACCTGTTAGGAACTTCGCTTTCGTTGAATTATATAGTAAAGTCAGTTATATTACTTACTCCTCATCCCTGTAAATTGCCAATGGATAACCTGATGATATCCGACCCTCCTCTCTATAGTTCATGGAAGAGTTGTTTTAAATAAACTTCTCTATGCAACAATGGCAATTGGAAGAGGTAAGCGCTGAGTGGAACGGCCTTGATGCACTTGTGGCCGAGGACTAGCCTGGTAACCATGCAACATAAGCTGACGAAGGATGGACAGATCCCCATTATGACCAATCCAAAACCAGAGGGTAGGGAGTCGGTCGAATTGATTCTGAAACGATGTTTATTACGCCTCGAGCTCGGATTTGCCATTTGGAGCTCGAGTCGGCCTCGGCGGGGATACATTGACTGATTATTGAAGGAATTATCGAACCAAAGAGGGGTATTATTGCCCCTTGGATTTCTGGACTCGCCTAGTTAAAGGGAGGCGAGGTTCGCACATACTCATAGGCAGTTGTGTGGTTGTACAACAGGCGAGACATTGGAAACTGATGCAACCTCACCGAGGCGCCCGTACTAGGACTTCGATCAAAACATCATGATCCGGTGAGTATGTAGTGCCCGTTTCTTCTACCATTTCCTTTTTGTATAAATAGCTCTGGTTTATGTGGTACGTGCTCCAGATTCCCTCCACCACATACCTGACCATTGAAACTCAACAAGTTTAAGGGGGAAAAAAGGCTGTAGACGTCGAGTTCAGACCCGCATCCCGAACTTGAATTGACAACTGCATTCCGGCTTAACCGTACAATGCTCTATCATGCCAGTGGTATCATCGCCCTTTTATTCACAACCGTAGTTGATGCAGGCATCAACCCACTTGGAGCGCGACAAACCTCGTGTCAGCTCTATACCTTTCCCGGGACCCAGGGAGGATTTACTGATCGAGAATTCGTGGACTTCTCAACGGTAAAGGCTGGTGATGGCGACGTCGCTTCTTTCCTTTCGTGAGACTTTTCTATAACCTACTCATCCAGATGGCGCCTTCTCACCTTACGAACTTGCTCCAGAAATTATGGTATAGCTATCAGCAACTATCCTGTATCCAGTACGCCAGTTGCCCATGATTTCGCGGCCTCAAACGTGGCATTTGGAGATGGAGCGCTCAACCTCAAAGTCGATGCTTTTACCGGAGATTCTATCCATAGCGCCGAAATTATAACGACCGACAAGTTGGAATATACTTCGGTTCGCACCGTCTTGAAGTCTAGTCCCGTTCTCGGGATTGTGGAGGGCAGTTTCTTCTATCGTTAGTTCCCTAATCACAATCCTATCGATAGAGGGTTGCTCATTGACAAAAAAAAAAATTGCAGTGAACGATACCCAGGAAATTGACTGGGAAATCTTGACGAGTACGGTATCGACATCAAGCGCATGCGTGCCGGCTGGGATCTGGGCAACGAATCAGGTATATTTTACCTTCTGTGATAGACATATCGGTTGTCCTAACCATATTCGATTTGAAGGCTGTCATTCCAGGGCAACCTTCAACACATGAAACCGTAGGCGTGTCTTTCGACCCGTCCGCAGATTTTCATGGTATGTGCAGGTTGAAACCTCCCAGAATGCAGAATGAAAGCTAACTTTCGCTCTCTTTGCTTGTAACTGAAGAATATAGAATTGACGTAAGTTAATGAGCTTATCTATGTATACCTTCTAACCCCACTCCCCTGATAAAGTGGACACCAGGCGTCTCGGCCTTCTACATAGATGGCGTCCAAAGAGCCATACTCACGACGAATGTAAGAAAAGATTTTTTCGTGACCCATCCAGATTAATCTTTATGGGTGCACGCAGGTCCCAACTAATGCCGGATATTGGATTTGGAATGCTTGGAGTAGCGGTGACCCATGCTGGTCCAACGGACCCCCTATTGCGGAATCTGTGACGCAGATAAAGTCTATCGAGATATTCAAAGGATATACTGAAGATGTTGATAACACTTCGAGCAATTGTGTTTCTGGAACTTCGCAGCCGAACCATGTGGTTGCTTTATCCGCTTCACCAGCAAACGCGAAGTCTGGGGCAAAACAAATTATTCCTAAGTGCGTTTTTCCTCCCCTTCCCTGAAACTTTAGTGAAATATCTCAAGCAGCGGTTCTATTCAGTTTATACTTTTAGCTGGAATATTCAAGACTCTGCCATGGCTGATGGATGTTATAGGTACAATTGTTTCTGCAACGTTGTAATCCTCGGCAGATCTCAGGAATGGTGATGAAAGTAACGTGTTATTCATCGCTAGGATCATAGTAGGATGTACACTTCGCGTAAAGTTCGCTCCAATCTGGTGTGTTGAAAATGGGATGATTACCATGTCCCTCATCCTTAATGAGGAATTCGATTGCCTCCTTCAGCACCAATGCGTTTCTAACCGTCTCCAGGATCCATCGAATGAGGGAATAAAATTTGTTCAGTTTAGCACGGATGTCGAAAAGGTGATCGAGACAGAGTTGTAGCCGGTTTGTTGGGATGTGGTGGAAGATTGGAACTGTAAAGTACACTTTGTTGATTCGGAAAAGCGAGCCACCGTCTAGGAGAGCTCTGAATGGAACTGTTCCGACATTGGGTCTTTTTCGATAAGGGATCTAATGATCTCCTATGCAGTACTGATGTCTCTGGCGGAGAAGCTGATATAGGGTTGATGGGACTCCATTTGCAAAAGATTTTCAATGTACAACATGAATTGTTTGTCGCGGTCCAAAGGTTCAACGGACGCAGTTGGACATACCGTTCGGTAAATGTCTTTATCAATTTCAGGGCATTGTACGTCTGGAAGGCCTTCCACCTCCCAACGTATGCTCGCATTTCTGCTCTTGGTATAGAGTTCGAGACGTGGGAATAGAGACCTCTCGAATGTGGGGTTCTCCTTCACGAAAAACTCAGGATGGATGCTGAAATCTGGTCTAAGATCATTGCTCTTACCTCGTCCACCCAAATCACCGAGAAACCACCCGCAGACACCACCAACGAAGGATCTCTGCGTTGTGTCGTGGAACATACAGAGACCACCGTGACAAGGTCAAGCTTTCTGACACAATGATATACTTGGTTGCCTCAATATTTTCCACCGAGGGCTAACTCGTGGTTTACGACGACTGGTGAATCCTTTGACGCTTACGGCTCCAGCGGAGGTCGAATCGGAACCAATCACGGGCAACAACAATTTCAAGAATAAATATGATAAAGATCGAGATTTGGAGACATGCCCAAGATTGAGGGGATTTGTAAGGCCATTGCGCATGGCTGGGCTCACAGATGTCTTCCCGCCTGTCCGGGAGATACTGAATGGCGGGAACGATTGTTGTTCCCACCATAAATATCACTGGCAATCCGATAGTTATGGAAACTATGATAGCAACAGTTTCATTTAGCCCATGTAGAAGCTCAAGGCACGAGTGCTGCTTGAACAAGGGTTGGGAGCAAGGAGAGAATGACCGGAACCTTCCAGTTGATTAAACCGTTCGTACCGCATGTGTCGCAAGAGGAGAGCGTCTATGTAGGTTAGCGAGTCATGGTGCCGATACTCTCGTAGCCATTGCATACAGGTAGTTCCCAATAGGACCATGGTGAGACCGAGCGACAGGCTGGTGAACCAAAACACGTTGATCCTGATATCGATCATGGATGAGGTGGGGTGAGGAGTTGGTAAGACTCTACAGAGACGATGCCACGACAGCAGAGAAAAGCCCTGCCTGAAGGGATTAGAAAGGTTATTATTATAAGGCACCTCTGTCAGCAAAGACACGTACAAAAACCGAACCTCTTGCGTTTGTGCCTTGAAAGAGCTGGCATCGTAGTCCTGAACAAGTTGACATGTTTCCCAAGGGTCACTTATAGATATTAGCATGGGATACTGGAGTGGGTCCCCACTCCGGTCTGGGGCCGCCAAAAATTAGTGAAAATTACATAGAAAAGGTCCAAATTGCCGCTACGTAACCTGGAAATTGGATCCCAGGAACTCCTGCGGGAGTGAGACGCATTAGGTGTCCTCCTTTCATCATTCCTAAGGTTAGCATCTTTGAAATTGAATGGCAGGTCAAATTTTCACCTGTGGGCCTGGGTGCCGAATATCAGAGCCAGATTGCGTCGCAGAAGGGACCTGCATCCTCAGGAATGGTACTCTTTCCCCACTTTCCCCAGTGAAAGACATAGTTTCAGCGTAGAACGGTGGGTAATTCGAGAACTCAGCTCGTCATCTATCAATATGGTCCTTTCTAATGTACGGGTGTTTCATTCATGTGGTTCGCTACCAGTTTGCTACCAGTGACGGGTTCTGGGATGATGCATAATTAGTGCCTCCGAGTCATTAAGGCCACTCTAAAGTTAGATGAGTGATTTTTGCTTTTGGCACAACATCTCCATGAAAGAACCACAGCAGCTTGGAAAGAGATTCAGATTCAACCCTACTCCCATAGGATGACATGAGCACAATCGATGCGAGGAACATGGGCATCTGACAAGTCAAATTCAAGGTCAAAACATTACGGTAGGCACGTGAGCAGGAACGAACCGCATTTTTTCCTTTCGCAGTTTCTTTCTTGAACTTCAAACTTAAAGTGTCGAATCCAAGCGAAAAATCGATGACCAAGTTTCGAGCTTCGAGCCCAGCACTCAAGCGATCTGAATGTACTAGAACCACCTGCCTCTACCGACAGCCCACAGTGCGGCGAGAATTCTGGGTCGTGTGGCATCGTACCTCTGGCATTCTTTAAACTTGTTCAATTTCAAACAAACCTTTGCTTCTTCTGGGTATCACTTGGCAAGGCTGGTGCTTCATACTTCGACCTCAGCCATCGCAAATGCCCACTTGGAATATGTAGCACGTGATGTACTCGTGTCTCTCGACGCATGTTCTAAATGGTTCCTGTTTCATTGGACAGACGGGCAACAGCGGGCCTTGTTAGTGATGTTCCGTTGTGCCTGACGTGCAGATCTCGGACCTCTCAAGGTCACGGCTCGAAGCCCTGAGCGCTGAGCACTGGCTCGTTCTATCATAGAACAGGTTTTTACGGTATCTTCTTCAGAAAGCTTGAGCATTTCCGATGTGGTCAGTATCGGCCTCTAACATTCAACCACATCCACTCACTTTGGATGAAAGCACATCGCAGCCACCTGAAACTGCGAAATCATCGATCTGATGGGCACATCAATACAGGCACCACGAATGCTTTTTGTCTTTATTCATGCTATTCAATCTTTCGCCCAGCTGGCGAGTTGCATCTTCGATTTTGCAACAAATGTAACGGCTACCTAACAGGAAAACACCCGCTGACGGCCATTCTCCAGAAATTCTGATTAAAGCACTTGAGTCGTTGCTCTGAGGCTCTTGTACCCTTGACTTTGACATGGGGGGCCTGACAGATTTAATGGTCCAGAACAGCCTGGCAAAGTTCCCTATTGGGCATTCAGCGGAGGTAACTTCCCTTTAAATTGAATAGGGCCATAGGCGCTCGAGATGGTCAAAAAGTTCCACGCAACTTTACCGTCGATCTGGCGACTCTCTCCCTCTCTTCCCGCTCTGAGTCTGAAGTATCATGTTCTCTTTCGGCGAACGTTTGGGAATGTTCTTCCCAGTAGAGGGTGGATGGTACGTAGGTTCTATCCATATTGATGTGATAACAACTCATGGCTTTACAGCCTCTCATCGGTGGCTGTCTCCCTCATATTACTCATCGCAGTGGTGAGTCGTCTACATGTTACAAGACCGCTTCCATATATTTACCCCTTTTCAACCGTCCCCGTAGTTCAAATGGCTTAGACGATCCATCTCCTCGTTCGGTAGAGGCAACAGACGCGGCCCTGATGCCACCGACAATAGTATCTTCCTAAACCTGATGCTCGCGGATCTCATACAAGCACTTGGTCCGTGAATTCTGGGCTATTTTATCACTTAGAAGCCTAATATCACGACGCTGGCTTCCAGGAAACTTGCCTATTATCAAGTGGATGGTTGATGGGGTGCGTACCTGATGAAAATGCTCTGCGCGTTCAACTTTGAAGACGGCATGCATACTGATATTTACCACTTGAACCCGAAGGCCATCACGGAAGGACGCCTTTGCACGGCGCAGGCTGTGGTTAAGCAAGTTGGCATTGTTGGTGTTGCAATGACGTAAGTTCTTTTCAGTGGAAGCAACTCGCAATCGCCTTTGTTATCCATGACCGACTCGGGGGTTCTATTGCAGGTCCTTGGTGCGTTTCCATCATCGCTTTTATAACCCTCTCTTTCCTTATCTCGAGGGAAAATCGTGGACAGGCCATCGCCGTGCATACCTTCTGTGTGCTTGTCCTCCGCTGGAGAGCACCAAACTATATCTCGAAGCTTGTGGTCCTCATGATATGGATATTTACCGCCCTCGTTATTGGAATCCCCAACATCATCCACATGAAGCAGCAGTACTATGGAAATACGGGATACTGTAAGTCATGTGTTTTATTGGGAATTTTGTTTCTCGATAGATCACTTGTTTTCCCTCACAGGGTGCTGGATAAAGAGCGAGTTCAAGACGGAGCAGATCGTCACAGAATACTTGTGGGTGTGGATGGCTGCATTGCTCATGGCAATCTTATATACCATCATGTTCATTGTGATGCGGGGGTGGTTCATCATCGACAACGGTGTTCATTGGTACACAAATTATGGGCAAAGACAACCCACAGAAGTGGAAACAGAAGAGGAACAAGAATCAAAAGCAATTGCCAATCTGATGTTATTGTAAGCATTTCTCAATTTATCTTGTAGATCGACCATCAAATTACCCATAATCCTTTTTTTGACTTTTAGTTACCCTGTGGTGTACATTATATGCATATTCCCCAACAGCCTTTCCCGTTGGCTATCTTTCAGCGGTTTCAAAGTTCCGTACCAATTTGGCCTGTTCGCCAACACGCTCTTTTCTCTTTCTGGGATGTTCAACGCCATCCTGTTTTTCCTCACCCGGCCTGATTTAGTAGTTCCTTCCGAATCCCCACCAATTCAGGCGTCACCCGAACCCCAGTTCCAATCTCATCATCGTGATGATACAGAGCTAACAAGCTACAGCTCGCAGAAGTTTGGATCCCTCCCCACTCGCAGTCCTGTTAGGTCTGACGTCGCATCCGACCTCGAGCAGGATCATAGCAGCTCCCTCCGGACCTACAATTCAAGGGTGGTCCTTGAGAAAGGTGGTCTCCGTGGATCGCCCTTCGTGCGAGATTCAGATTCGGCCAGCCGTGTACCTTCAAATATCTCTGGCGAGCGAAGTTATGGACATCTCCCAAGCTAATTATACGATGCTGTCTTTGCATTGCATGACTGGTTGTAACTTACTGTGACTAGCAAAAACCCTTTTCTTTCTTCTTTCTCTATATTTTTGGGTGCCAATGTTGACCTAGCCGCGGCATAAAACCATCCGCATGTTTTTATTTTATTTATGTATTTTTTATTTATATATTTGTTCATACTTAGGTAAAAAAAACAATCGAGACAGCGAGGCGGAACAAGATGGGAGTCAAATAGAGCGAAGAACATAAAAAGAAAAAATGCAAACGAGATGGGGAGGCAAGGACAATCTTACGAAACCCTATCAAACACGGACTGTTCGAGTTCCTGGATGGATGGTAATAGCTTGGTGCAGGTAAGTTTGAATGTGATACGGGCGCGTGCGCGTTTGTGGGTTGGTGGACACATGAATCAGGCCCTTGATGTGATGAGCCCATTCCTAAGACACATCTGGGAAAGTATTCCTTACGACACAAATGACCACAAGGTAGTGGAATCAATGGTCTTCCGTTTAAGTGTAACAAGGGACTGCGTAAACAAAAGAAGAAAAGAGGTGAAACTCGCAAGCTATGGAAGAGAAGCGATAGTCATGACGTACATTTTGCGCTGCAGGCGCAGTCATAACAAGCTGCGAGCTGCTGTCACAGATTCTGGATTTACCACAGCAGACGCATTTGTTTGCATGGTAATATAAGCTTTAAAGGTGATTTACTTACAGGAACAGTTTCGAGACTGTTTCTTGTTCAATAAACCAATAGTATGGTGTACGAAACTTGTACTCCACTTTGTTCGACAGACCGGATGAATACTCAATATAGATGTCAACTTCTTCGGATTGTCCGCCAGGTCGGACCTCGACGGAGAACACTTACATTGGAGGGTGAAGGGCTACCATCTTTTCTGACGACCACAACCCTATCGACCCTGAAATTCGCTGGGTCCGGGGTGATGGTGATACCGTATTTTCCACTGTTATTAAAGAGCCGATAAACTCTGTTAGGTATGAAAGTTGGGCGAGGGATAGTTGGCACAGGGATAGTTGGGCCAGGGATAGTTTCTGGATTTTCGCTGACTTGGCCATGGCCGCCGACGCCAATTGGAGCGTCAATCGGTTCAATCATCCATATCTGACTGCACAGCCTAGGAACGGATCGAAGGTACTTAGTACTATGTAGATCAATGATTCGGTACTTACTTTTAATGGCTTCAGGATAACCTAAAAAAAATCAACGGCGTCAGCATAACATTTTCATGTTCCGATCACAAATCTGACATACAGTATCTTCGCTTGGACTGAAGGGAGTGTAGCTCGTTGAACTTTATACCATTACGAGTGACTTCACGCCAGATGCATATCCTATTCATATTGGGGAGGCGGGGGTTGGTGTCAAAGGGACAAAACGCAATTGCGAAGTGGCAAAGAACTCACGACCAGCCTAGGTAAAGGCACTGGTGAGTTCTATAAAACCACTCTGGCCCTGTGGCACACCGAGAAACTTCTTCTCCAAACACGTTGCGCAGCGTACATCTACCATTTTTTTTTTCCAAAGTCTTGGATGTCCCCACTAATAGTAATGAATCAGTAGGGTTTGTTCATGAAGTGAAACGACTGGACGTACAGCACGATGGTCTCCACGATTCTGATTTTTGGTGGACAGTTTTTGTTCGCCAGGCTGCGAATGGATGACCAGTCCATTCAAGGTACGGATCCAATATTTCCCTCGGTCATCGCCTTGTCCTGTATGCCAGATTACAGGTTAGTGTAGATTGTAAAATGGTGCACGGAAGAAGAAAATACGTACGACTTTGCTGAAATTCGTTGGAAGCTTGGGATCATATTCGAGGGCCGGCTAAGGGGGAGGTGGTTGTCGCAATTAGCTGACACTGGCAGGAGGGAAACGTACCGTGGTGTCATTTTGAGCAAAAGCTAGTATATTCTCCTCGTCGTTGAGGTCAGAGCTCACCATACTAATGACGCCTTGTAAGAGGGGAGAAATCACTGGGACATGGAAAGGAACCAAACTAGAGATGGTAATTTTCGAGTGGTGCCTCATAGTAAAAATATTGGCAAGAATTGGAAGTTCTACTGGAAGACTTCGACGCCAAGGAAATGGCTATTATTGGCATCGATCGGCCTGCCAGAGAAAACCCAGTCCTCGTCGTCGATGTTCCGGATTTCGTAAACTCTTTCGTCAGTATCAGGTTGCACGAAAATCCACTGTTGTTGGTGTGTTAATAAACCAAAAATCGTCCAAAAAGCTCGATGAGATTGGCACTGACTTCCTGGTGCCTACTATTCTTCTTCAAAGGGCGTAATAGAAGAGTCATTCCTATCACGTCGCTCCAGGAACGTTCCATAATCGACGTTTTGAAGCCGGTACTTGACTCTGTTGAGAATGTCAGGTTGGGCCATTATGCGAGTGGCGGTTTGAACAGAAATAACACGCACGAGCGTCGTTTTTTATATCGCTGTTCGTCTCCCTCGAGGAGTAAAATTGATAAGTAATCTGTATTGGCGCATCCAGAGTATTGTAATCCCCTGATCGATAAGACACCTGCATTGGAGCAACGTACAATCTTGGAAACACAAAAAAAAAGAGACTAGTACATACCTGCATTTGGCATGGTTTCCTCATTCAGAAACAACTTTTCGCCACACCCTATTGCACTCTTCCTGCACCACGTCAAGCCTTATCCGCTGAGACTTGGGGGTTACTTATCAAACTTGGATCACAAACTAAGCCAATTGTGTGATTAATTGTTGTCCTGTTCACCGAGTTATCAGAGGATGTCATGGGAATCAATATATTTGAATGCTCACTCTTTCCCGAGGAGATAAACCAGGATTCGCTTGAAATGAACAAGACTCAGTTTGGCCATGGCATTGGAACCAGGAAGATGAAGCAAGGAGATTTGGGAAGTTTAAGACGGACATTTTATCATCATCCAGAAGGGATCATATATCCTCCACATAGTAGGTTGTGTCAGATACTGCAAGCCACCACCACACCACCATGCGCATTGTGCCACAACTGGTGTGCCAGAAGCGACAGTTTTGGAGGAGGAAATAGATTATGAACACAGAGATGACAAGGCGAACGTTGAAAGTCATTTACAAAGGAAGATATGTCGCAGCTTTCCGAACAACTCGCGTTCGACGAAGCGGTTGTGGCCTGAACGAGGAGGTGACGTGGCGAGTAAGTGTGCAGCTACTAATAATACTATGTCTAAGCTTTGGCATTAGCACGGGAGGCGGCGGGCAGCGGGACACGTACGAGTAGCGGTAGTAAATAAAAGCGATGACAGGAAGTTGGGACAAGTATTTGTCTTTGTAGGTCCAATCGAACCAAACTAGGACAGTGGACTTAAAAAATCAAACCATCTTTTCACCAGTAAATGAAGTCTTCATTGCTCGATAAAATCCTATGCCTACGCTACCCTATCCTATCCAATCAAAAGGTCACCCACAAGAAACATCCATCGCCATATAACAAATACGCCACAAACCCCCCACCAGCCAAGTCTAACTAACACCCACACCAAAAAGAGAACATGCTATCAGAAATCTCAACGAAAAAAGTCCCAAAGAAAGGGGAAAAAAAGAGAAAAAGAAAAACGCGCGTCTCAATACCCCAAGTTATAAAAAAACACGGGGGAGCTGCTGCATCCTCTCCTCCTCTTCCTCCCTCCCAGGGTTCCCTTTTCGTAAGTTCGGTTGTGTTCCCCTTCTGAATTCGAGTTGGTAAGTAAAATAGTGAACGGTGGTAGTGGTCGATAGATTGTGTTCGTGTCCAGATGGATGGTGTGAGGATACGACGCGATGCGATGTACGCGCGGCGGTTCGTTCATCTTCGATGGTGGTGGTGGATACGACGTGTGTCGGTTGTCGTCGATTATCGCCGATGAGGTGGGTGGCGACGACGACGACGGTAATAGGTCAAGAAAAAAAGGGAGGGATGGGATGAAGGTAAAACGTGATCGAAAAGGAATCAAACAATGTCCAACTCCAAAAACTGGTGGGTTTCCAAAAAAAAAAAAAAAAAGGAGAGATCGAGGCGAGGATAAATAGAGCGGAGACAATAAAGAAGAGATGCAGACGAGACGAGGACGAAGTCTGTATAATGTTACGAGACCAGATGAGAACATGGACTGTTCGAGATGGACGACGAAAGGAGCTGGGGGTCCGTATACGATAATCGACAGGCAATTTTGTTTTAGGAATCAGGGTGCCCGCCGATTAGAGTTCCATGAATTAGATGGTTGTCGATGACCAATGAAGGGCGGAGAAGAAAAAAGAAATCGACCGGGGGTTTCAAAAGACGCTGACATCCCCAAACTCCAAGCCCATGTCATACACATCTCCCATATCCAAGCCCGCGAGGGTCCCAAAGTCCACATCCATGCCCGACGCGATTCCATCCAACATCCTCTGCATCTCAATCTCCGCAGTCCACTTGGCCGTATCCTCCGCCAGCTGCCCCTCAACATCGCTCCCCGCCTGCTGCCCTCCCTCTCCACCACTCTCAGCCCCCGCGGCCACTACTTCCGCCTCAACCTCCCCTTGTCGCGGCTCCGCGAGAATTTCCCGCAAGAGCGCCTCAACGTCTGCTTCCGCATCGCTTCCCCCCTCCGCGCCTTGTCCATCGCCAACGCTCGTTGATAGGCCGACGCCCGCCTCAACGCCGTTGTTGACACCAAATTCAAACCCAAACCCGAACTCGAGACGGTCCAACCCACCCGCTGCAGGGACGCCGAGCGAGCCAATGAAGGCCCCCCGGCGGTCGCCACCCGTGCTAGGTGGCGAGTGGTGTTGGGATTCGTCGTCGTGTTGGTGGTCGTGGGTGTCGGTGTCGGTGTTGTTGTTGCTGATGATGATGATGCGGAAAGTGCTGCATCAAAATCAAGCGACGCATTTGAAGGGGCGGGTGATGGAAATGCCGTATACGCCATCATGTCGACGTTGTTGGTCGCAGGCTTGGTCTCCGAGGCCACTGTCTCGGGTACGGCGGCAGCTGGTTGCGTTTGCACACCGCCCATCAACAGCGGCAGACCTTGCGCCGCGAGGGCCTTCACCACCGCGCCCCATCCTTCCTCCAAAGTCCGAATACGCTCCTTCAGCGCTTCATTCTCGCGTTCCCTCTCACGCTCTCTCTCCGCGCGCGCTTGCTCCTCGTGTGTCGATATCGTCACGGCGGCGGGGAACACAGCCGACGATGGTATGATTGGCGGAGGCACGACGGACACAAACTGGTGCTGCTGGACAGGTCCACCGGCAGCAGCAGAAGCGAGCTGCGCAGCAGCCCTCAAGATCCTGTTTTCCTCCTCGAGCTCGGCCACTCTCCGTTCGAGGTAGCTGAACTGGGCTTTTCGCCGATCGCGCGAGTTCTGGGCGGCGATCCTGTTGCGGTGTGCCCGGGCTTCTTTGCGCTGTTCAGAGATGGAGGTGGGTTTTGTGGGTTCGGCAGGGTCGGAAGAAGAGGAGGATGATGTGCGTGCGCGTTTGTGGGATGGCTGTTGCTCGTCTTCGTCGTCGTCGTGGGAAGATGACGGAGCAGGGGAAGGGAATGACGTGGGCGTAGAATGGGAAAAGAGGCTGGGGTCGATAAATGTCGTCGTTGAAGACATAATAGATAGTTTAGTGTAAATGAGTCAAAGTTGTTCCTTGTTGGGGGATGTGGTCGAAGTTAAGGAAGGAACAGATGGAAGAGAGGGTTTAAGGAAGAGAAAGACGGACTGCGGGACAAACAGTCAGGGGAAAGACGTGGAGCTCAATTGTGCATACGTGGCCCTCTTATATACCCCGGCGTAAATAACCGCAAAGGGGACTGCACAGCCCTTACATACATGTTTCATGCAAAAAAGAATCCAGCACGCCGCCCGCGTGAGAATCCATCTGATCGCTGAATTTGCTGCTCACCCTCACGACTCGTGCGGATCCTTCTCATATGTTTACTCTCTCATACGGCTATTCACTCTCTCGTATGTCTACTCACGCGTCGCAACATGTTACATCGTCACCTTGGAGTACTAAATCTTCCATGCCGGCATACTTAATTTATCTCGTGTTTTGGCCTTCTCGTTGCATACTCTTCTAGCCATGGGACACTGGCATATCTCGCGACCGATACCCGTTCTCTAGTTGGACCTGCCAACCATTCGCACACTGCTAGGCAGATCATCCCTCGGATATCAACCACAACAAAAACACGGCACTCGGGAGTACTCCTCCCAGCCGGAGCTGATGGAATACCCGCCCGTTGGAGACTATTTTGAGGTCACTCACAGCAAAAGTTAAAGTCTTGTTGCAAAGACGACTCTTCTCAGCCTATTCCGACTTATGACCAGGATGTCGAATTCTATATCGGGTCAATTACTGTTCTAGATTATCCCATGACATCTTATCTAGTACGGGCGACACTCGTATGATGATAACCAAAGTCTACTTCCTTTTACCGGATGGTGGCTTGGTTGGCGGCTTGGCTGGCGGCTTGGGCGGCGGTGCAGCCAATCTAGTCGACCTACGCGGGCCTGCCGGCGGTGGAGTCGGACTTTTAGCACGAGCTCCAGGCCCAGCATTCCATGCGGGCTTCGGTTTATTTGGAGTTGCACCAGCTTTCCTTGGTTGTGATGGTCCAGGCGTAGCATTCCTCGGTCGTGATGGCCCAGGCGTAGCATTCCTTGCAGGCGATCTCCCTCGAGAGTTAGCGTTCTGCACAGGGCGCGAGCTCCTCAATCCTGTGGGCGTAGTATTCCGTGTAAGCGGCCTCCCTCGAGAAGGTGGGGGTGCACTGCCTGCCCTTTGGCGGCCCGGCCCAGCATTCGATGCGGGCTTTGGTGACGGCGTACGCCCAGGAAATCTCGTTTGTGAGAAATATCAGGCCCAGACCGTCCGCCGGGCTGTCCGGCAGACTTGAGCATATTGCCTGTTCAGTGACAGTTCTGTGACATCCCGCCTCT
>Ga0307509_10002306_pt1 | contig 31108 bp, 25 predicted proteins | sample 10_EM_MG_FD_202245 | JGI IMG/M metagenome (GOLD analysis project Ga0307509, IMG submission 202245) | Populus trichocarpa ectomycorrhiza microbial communities from riparian zone in the Pacific Northwest, United States - 10_EM | ecosystem: Host-associated > Plants > Roots > Unclassified | place...
GACGAACATGTGAGCTATTTGGAAGGCATTGGGAGCCTATAGCCAGACATGGCAATTGATGCAGAGGGGGTTCAAATATCGCTGTGTAGCATCCGGAAGACTAAGCATCCGGATAGTCTTCCGGATCCTAGAGTGGACTTGGATTCCGCCATGACGAGGGAGGCACAGGAAGGAGATCGTCAGGATGCGGGAGAGCTTCGGGTCTGAGGGCATCTGGACACATGCGCTTGGTGGTGGACGTCGTCGGGACGTCGAGGACGCAGGGGTAGATAGGGAATGGCGTCTGGACGTGACGTCCGGCCGACGTCGCGTCCAGAGTAACGGTTAACGTTCTGAGCGTCCTGAGCGTCTGATGCACGGGACGCTCAGGACGCATATAATAATTTTTGCTGATGCAGGTACATGCTCTTACCCTCCAACCTGTTATCCAGAGGCCACGACTCTGGCAGATTAATAACCTCCGTGGCGAACGTTTTACTGAGTGCCTCGACATTTTGCTAAAGAACATAGCAAAAAAAGATCAAGTTAATTAAGAGACCTGTTGAGAGCACACATTGCCGCTGTTGTAGTTGCTGACCCCACCTCCGCCAAAAATGATTTAAGTTATCCTCAAGCGTCGGCAATAAGGATGGACTATATAGGCTAATACAGCTCCGGCAGGACTTGCCAGTCCGCAGTCTGTCCATCTCTGGATAGATGGGCCATCCGTAGTCTGCCCAAGCAGGCCACTTTCTGAGCGGATAAACTAGATCCCATAGCAAAGTAGTGGATATGTTTCCTGGATAGAGCTAAGGGAGCCCTCCTTTCCAAACCTGGTAGCAGGCAGAGACAAAGCCATAGCAACCGGAGTCGGATTTGGTATGCTTATTGGTGCGACCAGACAGGGGACACGTCTCCTGCAGGATGATTTACAGAAGCTGCTGCCGCTTGCTGCAATGATCAGAATCACAAATAGCTGACTTGTCCACATATCATGCTCTTTGAATTCCCAAGCGAACCAATAGATCTGCTCCTCTGTTGCCATCAAAGGACCGATACAGAAGATACCACAAAAAGGACTGGGCGAACACACCACATCAATTGGGCAGACGTGAGCGAATCTGAGCCAGAGTCTTCTGGTACGCAAGGTTCTGTCCCTCATGCTAACTTAGGCACTCGTGTTTTGAGGTCTAGTAGACAAGGAGACCGGGAAACTGACCTAAAGAAAGCATGTCGGACACCAGCCAATAACAGTGGTCAATGCAACCTCTATATCATGCAAGAGGCCGATGAGCCATACTGTTCAGATGGATGTCCGGAACCCCAGAGGAAGGTGTCCCAGCCAGGGGGGGGCAATCAATGCTGGCATTGAAAGTTGATAGGACACACTCAAAAGAGAACCTAATCTCGGTCAGCAACTTGCTGACAGGCCTTGTCCGACAAACTGCCCGTATCCGTTTACTCCGAATCTGAGTTCCCATCATGCGTCTGCCGCCTGTGAGCAGGCAGAGGCAAGAAGGTCAGCCACACATCTTTTAATGCTAGTCTCAGGGGCTGAGCAGCCTGTCTACACATTGCCACCATAAGTCAATACGTCCGGCAGAAGCCATTGCCCCTCTGCGGATCAGTGTACTCGCGATGTGTTTGCGGATATTCAGATAGCTGAAGAGGTGGGACAAGAATTAAGCTCACCCGCTGACCCCCTAACCGATCCCAGTGCATACTCTACACCTGGTATATTCAGATTACGACTACCGGGTTCTTTATCCATTCTGTGGGCAAGATCTGCCACCGTTCGGCAGAAACCGGCATTTGGAGTCCGCTTAAATCTGTTTCTGTCCTGGCTCACTAGCTCTACCAACAAAGCTCTCTTGCCTCAACCAATGTAGCTAATGTCCAGCTCGCTGAGAGTGCAGGTCCATTTCAAGCAATCTACAAGTACTAGGCCACAATGAACCCTTCGACCTTTCCTTTTGGTGTTTTCATTTGTGTTTCTAGAGTTCATATTATTCTCACTGTTTGCTGACTATTTCTGTTTCAGATTTGCCCCTACATCTGGGCTGCTTGCCCTGACCAGTACACTTAATTTAGACCTGCGACTGTCCACAGATCCTGCGGGTGTTTCCTTTGAGTGTTTTTCTTCATTCGGTGTTTAACTTTTAGAGTTTTGCGAGTTATCCTTGTATTTTTTCCCTATACATTTCTTGTTTGAATTGGCCCGGCGGTTGCCATTTCACGTTGCCCAAACCCAATGTTGTCTACAGACACTTTGTTGCTGTACTGGGTCCCTCTTAGAGTTTTGCAGACCTTTCTTGTTTGCCACTAGCTGTTCTGTCTTTACCGGGTCAGCTCATGGGACCTGCTCTCGAAGTCTTCGCAGATCATTCTTGCTCTTTTCTAGCTCTTTTTCGTTTGTTACATGTTTTCTCTTCTGGCTTGAGCGGTTTGCTCTTTGGACTTGTGCAGATCATTCTTGTTCTTCTCTACCTGTTTTTCGTTTGGGGTTGCCCCTTTCATTACTATTCCTATCCTAGCTTTTTATCTTTTATCCCATGCGTTGAGTCTAAACGGCAGCCTTCACTTTCTGAGATTACCATCCGGACCCGAGCCCTAGCTTTACCCGCGTTTGTTTCTGTCCGCTTGGCAGACCTACTCAAACCAGTTTAGTCTGTACATTCTAATAACCCTTTTTTGATCTGATTCAGGAACCTCAAGTACCTAACACTTATATTGCTCCAGTCAAATGGCAGCGAGGCCAAGTTTTTGGGTGAAAATTCCTATATCAGGTATCAAGCGGCAATTTGCACACGTGGTGTGTGCTGACGCCAGCAGACATAAAAGCGAGTGATCAACTCTGAATGTCCTTATTTCTTAAGGAAGGTGGGGGCACAATTTCAATCTTCCAAGTTTACACCCCATATCGTGGCCCTAGCTACCTACCAATAGAGGCTTGCTAACACTACCTACACCTTAATATCATACACAGCAATTCTCGTTTATCACTATTCAGCTGAATACAATGTCACGACACGAGCGGTGGCTAATGGCGAACCAAACCCGTTCATCGAGGCAGGAAAGGCAATGGGGAAGGAAGCTCCTTTGCGCACATTTCTCGGAATCTGGCTCCCGGGACGGATTAACTATAATAACATGATCTAGTGTTGAGTGTGCTATGGCTGTGTCCGCTGTAGGTAGGAGGAGGGATGCCGTGCGGGAGGCAGCTTCTTCACGACTCCAGGTACCTGAGCCTGTCCTGTACAAACCCCTGCAGGTCTTAGAGTTACAGGATGAGAGTCTAGACTATAATCATAGGGAATATGAGGGTAATGATGGCCAGAGTGAGGAGCATGAGGAGAGTGAGGAGAACGAGTTGGGCCAGGATGGGGACGATATGGATCATCCATAGGCCTGGGGAGTACAAAGACCAATTGGGCGTAAGTTCCTTAGCTCGCAGTGCTCAGTACTCACAATCACCCCTGGGAATACCCAGAATTCCAGCAGGAGGATTAGTTACCCAGGACGGAGAACATCTGCTCTACTACGAGTTAGCTAAAATGGTTTTACATCGGCCATTCCCTCCCGTTCACCCACAGACTTGAATGCACTTGCGATTCCTGTGAGAACCCCAAGTCACCTAGAGCCAGCAGTGTGGGCATTGGATAGCAGAGGACAGCAACCAAGCAGTAGGCGAAATATGGCAACCGGGCTTGAGCGTATCATTCTTGCCAATTCCCGTAACCTAATGTGGGACTAGCCAATCTTGGTCAATCTGTTTCTGGACCCAATTACCATTACCGAGGAAGTCCGCACGCGTTGGAGCGATGCCCAGACCAAATTAGGCTTTCCCGACTTTGCTGATGCCACCCCGCCCTCAAGTGAACAGGTAAGTTACCCTTAATCGATAACCGGCATCCTATGCTACACTAAAGAGAGTGGCTACTGGTTACTGATTTACAGATCTGAGCAAAGCACAGCGGATGCAGATCTCAGTATCTGCATATAGCAAAGAACTCTATAAAAGAATTTTATAAGCTGAATATTGAGGATCCTATAGCCTGCGCACGAAGAGTGGAATGCCTACAGGTGGAGGATAGGTTCATTTGCCTGCAGGGCAGCTATGAGATATTTTTTTGACATTTGTCGAGTTTGTTTGTAATTGGAGTAAGACTAAATAGATCTAATCCAGCGGACAGCCAATTTCTCTTAGATTCCTAGCATCCCAGATTCCGGGAGTGATATTTGCTGAATATTACGCTGGCATGAAAAAGGAAAGAGATGCCAGAACAGGGTTTCCTAGATAAGATCGATGGCCAGTTTATCAGTCTGACAGCCACCATATTATGTCATTCACACATATATTGAAGGACGGGTATCTATATTGATAATGTGGCTTTACACGGGCCACTTCCGGTGATATGCAAATTGATGTATACTGGCAGATTTTGAAAGTGTCAGGATCCTAGGATGGCCTGGGTATCCGGACACTTTTGAAAACAGCAAGTACTCGAGTTGAGTGAAAGGTAAGGTAACAGATTGATAGCCCAGCTGGAACGTCAGACACAATCATAGGGCAAAATGGCAAAGGCTTGGTAACGTCAAATAATCCAGCGGATAAGGACGACATTGGAGGCCAGAATCCTCAAGGAGCTGGGAAAGTGGGTCCTGAGGACGGCGGGATATGTCAATAATAAGAAGACATTGAGGTAGGAGTTTGGTAGTCATACAAAGCTGGAAGGATTGGAGGCCGCGGGCGGCTTCGTGGATCCGGGAGAAGGACATGGTTGGCACGAGCCGTGGCGAGAATACGGGCCGAATCTGGGTGCACTGGTTGATGCAGTGTAGTTCCACCACCCTGGGGAGGCCGAATCGCATGTTGAACAAACCGATCGAGAGGATAGGTAGAATAGTTTTATCACCTCTCGCTGATCGTGTATATATATGTGATAAAATTAAAATAAATTACAGGTGCGGAATGGGTCAGGAATGGTCAAACAATAGTAGTGTATGGGTCGGTGGGCAGGAAAGGCATAAGAATGAATTGCACGGACAGATACAAGCCACGCTAGTATGAGTAAGGCATCTAGCTAGCAATTGAGGTTCAAATGGCATGGGAATCTGTCGGGGGATGGTAATAAACTGGGCTGGCTTAGTCAAGACGTCTAGTGGGCAGTTGTGGGTGAAGAGGCATGGGAATGTATCTGGGGGACTGTTAGAAGCGAGGGGAGAAGGTGAGAGCCTGGGAGCGGAGAGCAAGAGTCCGGAGGCGGACGGTGAGAGGAACGGTGCAAACAAGATAGGGTGTGGAGAGCTGAGGAAGGAGCCTAGTAAAAGGGCAAGGGGTTGGGGGACATCCGCCGGATATGGGAGAATACGGGGTGGGATCAGAGGGTAGAGGAGCAAGGGCTGAGGGAGTTGGGAGGAAATAGTGCGAAAAAATGAAGACTGGAAAACTTCCACCAGAGATGTGAGAAGACTGAGGGAATCCAGCGGTGGGGGAGAAATAGATGTGATGTTGGAGGGGTTCTGGGTGAGAAACAGAGTCAGAGAGAGGCTAGAGACAAAGTTAAAGGAGAGAGGGTATCATGGGAGGAAAGCAGGCGAGCAGGCGTGTCTGAGGGGGTCCGGGATGTTAGAGGCTGTGGTTGAAAGGCGTCTGCAAAAGGGTATCATGGGAACGGAAACTTTAGGCGTAAAGGGAGGAAGAGGGTGGGCGTTGGAGAGAAGGTTTCAGGGAGGAAGCTGTGACAAGGTGCGTCTAAGCCGTCTGGACACATTGGAGTCAGTCCTTTCGCTTCCAGACGGAATAAGCCCGGGCAGAAGCACCCAGAACTTAAGTTTAGTTATAAGCACCTGGAACGCCCTGCTCACAGGGTTAGCAGGGAGAGATGGGGGGCAAAATATCTTTTTTTGCTGATGCACAAGCGGTAGTCAAGACCAAAACCCGGTCATACCCCAAACCAACTATCATAACCTAATGACTCTGCGATTCTAGCTATAAGGGTGTATCCTGGTGGAGCCTGCGAGGAGAGATGTCATGGTTGCATGACGTCAGCAAAAGAGTACCATGGGAACGGGTACCTTGGAAGCAAAGAGATAAAGAGGCTAGGCACTAGGAGTAGAGTATCTGAGGGGTGGCGGCGCTAGGAGTGGTTGAATACATCTGAGCGCAAAAGGGCAGAGTCCAATGCGTCTTGCCGCTGCCTTCTGAGTCGGGACACATTACACACAGCCTTTTCCCTTCCAGACTGAATGAGCCCAGGCAGACACACTCAGAACTAGAGTTTACGTTATAAGCGCCTGAATCTCTGTCACACACGGTGAGTGTGGGATGACAGAACGCAAGGTACTTTTTTTTGCTAATGTATTTGCCCACCTCCCCATCTGCCCACCTTTGTACTTTCCTGCTCAACCTCTTACCACTTTGCCTACCTGGCTGAAAGTCTGCCTGCCTGTTTGCATTATTCATTGCTTATCTTATTGCTCATCTATCTAACTACCCTATCCTCTATTCTCTCTACCTGTACTTTCTATTTGTACTCAGTTATACACTTGTTTTTCTCATGCTTTTTACCCTGGTTTTATTTTTGGACCAATTTTGAAATTCCTGATTATTGTTCATTTTATTCTTATCTATGTACAGGCATTATTAGTTCCACCTTACTCTTTTATTAATAATTGCCTTAATAAACAACAAGTAGAGTTCATTAAGAATTATGGTGGGGTGGGTTTTCACTGGCCAGACCCCTCCTTCATTTGCCAGGTCAGAGCGATATTTCTGAAATGATTTCTGTCCCGCTTCCCTCTAGGGCCGCTAGTCTTCCCTTATTCCTTGAATCGGCCTGTTTCTTTCCACTTATTTTAACTGAGGAAGAAGGCAGGGGCAGGGAACCTCAGTCAATCATGTTCTACCCTGGGCTCTTCAGCGTGGTCAGGAGGAGATTATGACCAAGGTCCTACTAGTACATTTATTGGGGCCCGACATTTATCGGAGCCCTGGAAGTCCTGTAACAAACACTAACAACGAGGCCACAGGAGGGTAATTAACAACTGTAAAATATGTTGAGTTTCATTTGGATTCAGAAGAAATCTGTTTCCGATCTTTAATTACCATACTTTCTCCGGTTTGGGGAACCGGGGGGGGAATCATAGCCGGTCAGTCACTGCAACATTGTCACTATTTGTTGAAATCCTGAAAGAGATATCGACAAGCTAGAGAGGAAAATGTGATGGAAAAATTTCTTAATTAACTATGGTGCTCGGGGGCGTTGCTATACCCCTATTGTAGCAGTCCATATACAGAATCCCACAGACAACTCAACGCTAGTTCACTAGCTCGCCTGCCAAGCATCGTGAACTCCACGATACTAGCATGAATACAGTATGATATCCGCATGTTCCAACACCATTTGCTGTCATGTGACGCTGGTTGTCACAGGCTTCCTAATAACCTAAAATGAGGAGGAATCTGAACTTATGTGAGGAGATGCGAGTAGTGGTTTGGGAGTCGTTTGGGATGGAGACAAGAATGTTACGAATTGGAAGGGATGAGGCACTTACTTGTGGTGGATATCTGCCAGGTTGACCTTTGTGTAGTATATAGTTATCATCAACTTTTGTGGTCGGTGGAGAGGGAGATTAAGTCAATCAACGGTTAACAATTCTCACCCAAATACTCGAGCACATTCAAACGCTTCAGTCAAAACGCTTCACGAGATTCACTATTTACTTCACCATTATTATGGATTTAAGCTCTTCTGCAACTAGATCGCTTTTCACCTATTGCTACATCGATCATCCCCCTATTCCCTGCCTTGCCACCCCTCTTTTTCCGATTTTTTCATCCCTACCCGAGTACAGCTACTTGTAGGGGAAGTAAGTCGGGGAACGGCGATCGGGCCTCTGGGGTTTTGATTGGAGAGTTCGGTCTGCTCGAGCCAATTGAACAACCGTGTTTCTAACTTTCAATTTCAACATTTTCCGATTTCCTCTACCGGTAGCTGTAGGACATAGGAAACCCCTCTCCTGGAGAGGGGGCCGGGTGGGTGGCCAAACCCCACCCCCTCAGACCTTGCTTGCCCCGTGCTGGATAGTATAATAAAATTATTGAAAGCTTGAGAAAGGAAAAGAAAAAAGTACCTGATCCCGCTAGCGGGGGGCATCTTCAACCTCCTAGCTTGAGCATCAATTATTCTAGTTCCCATGGTAGCGGATCTCAAGAGCCCCCACCGCGCTACCGCTAACCGCCGAGAGCTTGGAACCTCCTCCCTGAGGCTGCCTTTCCGGAGCTGATTTATGATAAGAAATAGTTCAATTCTGCCATCTAGGTATACTGTGGTGAGCTATGGCCCATCCACCCAACCCGGTAGCTGGTATCAATCCATACATCCATACATTTCATACATTTTGATAATAATGCCATAACATCCCCACACCGGGATTAAGTGCCATTAATGGTATGGTCCATCGCCATTATTCAACTGAGAAGGGGAGGAAGCTGCGAATGTTTAAATGTAAAAGAAAGCAAAGAATAGCACAACCCGCAATCCTTCGAGCCATCCCCCTGGCTTTAATGCATTACTACCGTTAGGTGCTGGGTCTTTCTTTACACGCTCTTTGCCACTCGAAGAATCTTCGCCTTCAGCCGTAGTGGGTGACGTGGGCCCTGAATCAGCGATGGTGGAAGTTGACCTTATTGGAGTTGTGGTTGAAGGATTGACGAGAGCGGTGACTGAGGAAGTGTCCTTGGTCACTGAAATCGTGGTAGAAATGCGGACGAGAGTAGTGCTTGAGGTAGCGTCCTTGGTCATTGAAATCGCTGTGGAAGGACCGACGGAAGTAGTGCTTGAGGTGGCGGCCTTGGTAGTAGCTGGAATCGTGGTGGGTGAGTTGACGAGAGTGGAGCCTGGGATGGAGGTCCCAGGAGTCGTTGGAACCGGTGTCGATACGCTCACTATCTTCAGACAGGGCACATTTGGGCCAACGCAAGAGTATCCAGAGTCACAGCAGGAGTCAAAACATTTGGTCGATCCCGCTCCGCACGGCTTCAGACATTTCGACGTCCCGACTTCGCATTGAGTTCCGGTCTGACAGCAGCCCGGGCCATCGGCGCACTGATAATACCCAGGTGCGCAGAAAAAATCTGACGAGCCTTGCCGCTTTCCCAGTCCGGATGCTTCGGTGGCAGGAACAATCCCTGAGTAGAATTCCGGATCAACCATTGGCTGGAAGGCGCGGCTGAGTAGGCCGCGGTTGCTCATGTCCGCCGCTAGTGATGGGCCCACCATGAGGGCTGCAAGGAGGTATAGTGGAGCCAAGTTGTTCATTGTGCTTTGTCTGCTATTGCGGTAGTCTATCGGGGGCTATCGAGGCCTTTAGGACTGACGATGGTGGGAGCAGGGGCAAAGATGAGGGCAAGAGAGGGGGGGGTCCGCGATAAATTATATAATATATCACATCCCCCGGCGGGTGTCTGTGGGGGACGTCAAGAGAGCCTCTTGTCATGAACCCTGCGAAAAACCGTCCATTGGGGCACAAGGAGGCGTGGTCACTTACCCAAGTATGATACTCGAATACAGCGCCTAAGTCATGCAGGTTCTGCATGACAGATTTGCTGCCCTTGCCCCCTGTGCATCCGGGAACCGGTATTAGGACAGCGACATCAGTACTCTTAATTTTCTGACGTTTGTGAACACAACTGCTATTGCATGACACCAAAATCCTGAGGCTCTTGTCGATTTTTTGCCCATATGCAATAGCAGTTGTGTTCACAAACGTCAGAAAATTACGAGTACGGAGGCACAGCTCCTAGGTTTTGTATGTTCCACAGGGGGTAAGGGCAGCAAATCTGTCTTGTAGAACTTGCAAAACTTGGGGCCTGTTTGGCTACGACGGTTCCCTTCCGTTCTCCTATACAAATGACCCTTTTCCTTCCGTTTCAAAATGGCGAAAAGGTGATTTTCACAGCAGAAACGGTCACCCAACGGAACGGTCCCATTTTTGCCAAACAGGCTCTTAGGCGCTCTGCCTCCGCAAGTTTTTTAGGTTCCACCAGCGAGGTTTGTTGCATTGCCATACGGTGCCCCTGCTAGGTGCACACCTCTGCTCGTGTAACCCACGAAACTTCGGTGGTACTTAATTGAGAATCACGCTAAGGGGTTGAAATAAGGTGAGGCGCCGGCAAATTAGCCAAATACGAGTTACCCTAGGTTTGAGACAAGCACACAGTCAGCCGTTATTTCAACCTCAAATTATCAAATCATGAGATTGAGTCCAGTGGTATGAGTAAAGAAGATGAAATGAGTAGAGAAACAGAGAGTGAGAGTCAAAAAGACAGCTCAGACCAAGCATGAAATTCTACGAAAAGCAGCCGGAAGGACCAAGTTGAGGCATATTCTTTGAGGAAACATTCTAACATGATTTGAAACTGATATTCTGCGATGGCCTTGACATGGGTGGTTTTGAACTAACCTCATAGCGTCATTCTCAATTATTTCTGTTTTCTTTTTTTACAGTACCGTAAAAACTCTCGAATTCCACCATCCCCGACCGCCCTCTAATCTCCGGATTCTGAGTCGGGGGATTAGCATTTCCCTAGCAGGGTAAAGGATCGGCCAAGTGGATACATTGGATCTTGCTAACTGGTATTCGCGATTCCAATAACCTGCCCTGCCAAGGCTACCCTAGACAAGACTGTTGAAGTCAATCAGAGGGAGGATTAAAATACTGCTTACTAGACACGCACTACACAACACCAACTACTGACACTGCTTTCACAAATTTATCTTAATAAGATTGGCCGCCTGGGACAAGCAACCCCTGATTTGCACCAGGGGAAATGATAGCGACTTTTTATATTTTTTTTATATTTCTTTTCCTCTCATTACTTATTACTCAAAACTACTGTCTTTTTTGCAATATACTTAGGGGTTCCTGGTTTCTTTTAGAGATTTTATTGTGCTAGCAAATTATAGAAGCGTCTATTTAATAAGGGATGTTCTTGATTCACTCCTTGCTCAATTACCATTGAGTTTTGCGAAACAAATCACAGCCTGGGTGAAGTTTCCATGGTGGCCAATTACTGCAGGTTGGCCAGGGACTGCATCAGAAATTTTGTAATCCCAAGACCTAAATTCTTCTTTCTGTGTTTCAGCACCTGATTCTCTCAATTTCAATACTCACCGATACAAAATCACTCGCCTTTGACCTCCAGTCTTCATTTTTTATTTTTGGAATCATAGTTTAAATCTCAAGGAAATTCTCTGCGCTTGGTCTTTATTTCTATTCTACCTTGCTGTTGCCTGGTGCTAAGATTGGTGGTGAAGTTTTCTCAGATTTTGACTTTGTCAGGAGCACTTTTATCGCGACCGGCATTATGTCTGTGTTGCCGTTGCTATCCCTTCGTCTGTATTTGTCGCTTTTTAGTTGCCTATCATATTCCGCGATTAGGAATAGTTCAAGTGTCGCAACGGCGGAGATGTTTTCTACTCGTCAGGTCACAGCAAGAGCTCCTTGACCATACCACCTTTGGTAAAGATCTGAGGCTAACTTATGCCATTAACCACGCTAAAAAGCTGCGAAATCTGCACACAGATTAAGGGATGGACCATGCGAGGACTTCTTAGACGGAAGTGTACAATTCGGCTATCCCCTTGTTCGTCATGGCTGGTTTTCGTCACGCCCCAATGGGCGACCGTACCATAGGAACTCTTGAGATCCACCATCTCCCAGAGCATTGCAATGTCTGGATTCTGAGCCAAAAGCTCTTGAGAAGGATCATCCTTTTCCTGATAGGAATGGGATCAGATAAGGTGGATGTTAGATTACATTTACCTGTATCCTCAATTCTGTTAACCAGTCAAACTAAGCTTATTGTGGCCTAACGGACCGATTTCCGCCGGTAATCCGATACTTTAAGTCCCTATGGGGCGTCCAAGCTTGCCCTTCGGGATAGGGAGGGCGGGCGGGCTCATGGCGACAACTGACTCCTTTAGCCTTAGATTTGCCTATGATAGTGTCACAAAATTATTGAAACCTTGAGGCAAGAAAAAAAAGAAAAAAGAGCCCGGCCCCACCAGCAAAGGCAACTCCAACGTCCTGTGGTGTGATTCAATTATTCGAGTTCCTACGGTAGTGGATCTCGAGAGTCCCCGCGGTACTACTTCTAGTTCTCGCACTGAGAGTTTCGAACCTCCCTGGTTCGGCTGCCCTTCTGGGGAAATTTTATATGAAGAAATAGTTCAATTAGGCATACTATGGTGTTCTGTAGCCTGGCTACTCAACCCTGAAGCTGACATCAATCCATCCACCATGCATTTCATACACTCTTCATAATAACATCATGTCACAGCCATTATCGAACTGAGAAAGAGAGAAAGCTGCTAATGTTTAAATGTGCAAGAAAGCAAAGAGAAACACAAGCCCGAATCCTGCTAGCCATCCTGCTGGCTTTAGGCTATTTCCACCGCTTTCGGGGGCAATTGTAGGAGAGCTAGGGCCTGTCCCTAAGGTCTCTGTGCCCCTCGAAGAATTCTCGCTTTCAGTCATAGAGGGTAGTGTGGGGTCCGAATTAGCGATGGTGGATGTTGATCTTCTTGGGGTTGTGGTGAAAGGGCCGACCGGATCAGTGCTTGTAGTGGCGGCCTTAGTGGTTGGTGGAATTGTGGCGGAAGAACTGACGAGGGTAGTGCTTGAGGTAACTGCCTTAGTGGTCGTTGGGATCGTGGTGAGTGAGTTGACAAGAGAGGTGGCAACCCTAGAATTCGTTGGAACTGGTATTATGGTTGGTAGTGATATGGGACCCACGATCGGCGTACACAGCTCAGTTGAATCACAAGAGAATCCTAGTTCACAACATCCTTCACCACACCGGGTCGATATCAATGGACACGGCTTCGAACAGAGCTTCTCCCTGATGCATGCGTATCCATTCTCGCAGCAACGATCAACACCGGTCGTGCACCTAAAATACCCAGGGTCACATGAGCGGCAATGGGGGCCCACGCTATCCACTTCACAAGTGGACCCGGTAGGACAGCACATATTCGTGTTCGGACAAAGGTAGTGGCCAGTAAGGCACCCAATTTGCCGTTTCCTAAGTGAGGATGCTCCGGTAGCAAGAACAATCCCCAAGTAGAATTTTTCGGACCCGGGTTTGGGATCGCCCATTTGCTGGAAGCCGCGGTTGAATAGGGGGCGGGGGCTTATATCAGCTGCCAGAGATGGGGCAACCGTGAGGGCTGCAAGGAGGAATAGTTGAGCAAAGTTCTTCATGGTACTTTGTCCGTTATGGGGGTAGTCTGTGGGGGTCTGTTGGGGTCTTTGGGATTGACGATGGTGAGAGCAGGGGCAAAGACGGGGGCGGGAGAGGGGTGGTTCCGCGATATAAGAATCACCCTGCTTTACAGGTGGGTCTGAGGGATGCTAAGAGAGCCCTCGTATTTGGTGCCCAACTCTGGTGCGAGCCTTACAAACTGGACCGCCCATCATGCACAAGGAGTGGGATAACAGACTGAGGGAGAGCTCTTTGCTGGCCAGCGGGCGCTGAGTAGAGTATATTTGCGATTTACGATATGCTCTCTATCTTCGGGATCACCGAGCCTCCTCCCTTGCCGAATTGCAGACGAGGCTGTCGAATTAAGGCCGCAGCATGCATTTTATATCACAAAGCAACCCCCTACCGTTCTAGGGACCCACTAAGTCAACTATTCAGAATTTTACCGGAGGCGAACTGTTCTTCCCTACGAGTATTGAGCTTATCACACAGTGTAACATTGGCAAACTGTCCCAGATCACCTCTATGAACCATGATCGCGGTACTATGTGTGTGCGGTACCCCACAGTCCTGGTACCACAATGGTACCGAGAACGTGGTAATGCAAACGCCTTGAAGGTTTGTAGAACGTTGAGTGCGCAGGTAACTTATTTCTCTATCAACCTATGGAATTTTTTCTCACACCTTTCTCAGGTGGGGAGGTTCTTTGCTTTTTTATGATATCTTCCCTTGAGGCTCAGAGGTAATTATTATATTACAAATCAGCGAGGGGGCAGGGGGAAGTTTGGCAAAGTTTAAGGCTGCCTGCATAGGAATTTCGTGAGCCTCGTCCTCCAGACCTTTCCCCACTTCCCTCGTACGGTACCTCTTAGTTTTTAGCGCCCTGCAATTGTACCAATAGTACCGTAGGAATTACTCCACAAAGTTTATTTCTCTCTCTGGAATGTCATAAGATCTCTTGCATATCCGGCTATAGCCTCCGGATGATAGAATTTGTGAGGTCAAGGTTGAACCATCTGCCATCACAGCAACCTTGCAGGTTGGACGAGAAGTGATCTATTGTGCAGATACGGGTGGTGGCGGAGCCATGAAACTGAGGGGTGTTCTGTTAATTTATGATAAGAGAACGCCTTGCCGGAAACCTGGGATAGGAATATCGGTGGTGGAGCTCTGCCTTGGATTGAATATCCTGTTCGCGCAGTTTACTCGCGACTATAGATATGATAGATAGGAGTTGCTGTAGGGAAATGAGATTCTAGATTCGATTATAAAAAATTCTGCGTCTAGTGTGAATGCTTAACCTGCGGTGGTGTGTATAGATGTTGTTATGGTCTTGGTCTCTTCTGGGGAAGTGGGCAGACGTTGTACGGAGAATAGGTTGGGGTTTTTATGCACTATAGACCATGGCAATATTCATACTACTAGTAGCTTACTAAACATGAATTCCTCAGGCTCCGTTCACGGTATCGTAAGAACTGGAATAATTGAGAATCTTGCCGTGTCGTTAGAATTGTTTCTCCGGGAAAAGGTCCGTTGTACTCGAGTACTAGCTTTTTTATTTATCTCAACTGAGGACAAAAGAGAGGATCCTTTTCTCTGTGCTTTCTCCAATCAGTATCAAGGGGGAAATTCCGGACATCCCAGAGTGACATTCCCGGTTATTCCATGGCAGTCAGAGATTAGGGCGGGGGCGGGGACGACAAACGCGCGGGTCCAATGAGCACAGAGAATGGGAGGTGGTGCCAGATCTTGGCGTTTGGTTCCACGTGGATACCTGTTCCAGTGTTCGTTGATCTGCTCGTGCAGGGCAACGATTTTTGGTTCCAGGTTGGAATTTAAGTTAGGCTGCAGTGGGGTGGAACTGTCTGGTTCCAGAAGCGACATAATTAAATATACTTGTACCGGTATTTACCCCAGATAAACGAGGAGCGGGGATAGGGAAGTGTGTAGCTCTCAAGGCCTGAGTGGCTCGCGTGCAGATATTCGGTCTTTCCCGATAGTGCCTCTGAGCTTCGGGGTCCGGTTGACTACCCTCTACCAATTAAAAAAATAGAAGTGGGGAGGGGGGGTTACACATCTCCCCCAACGGCCCCTCGCCTCGCGCCATACCGTCGGAAACTGGGGCACAAAGGAAACCAGCGGAGACGAACAAATGGGTAGTAGCACAACTAAATCAAACCTGAATATCAAACGGATGCGTGCATACATGTATTGATCTTGTCATGAAGTATGCATCGGCGGAGTCTCCACCATATCCACAACGAAACGCCGAGCGACGCACCAGGATCCCTTATCAAGGCAATACAAATAATCTGTTGTAACCCTAACCTTGACGATTTACTTTTTTCCCCACCAAATACCCCTGTTCATTGCCTTCCAGTTTCGTAACGGGTATGGTTAAGACAGTACGGTACCCGAGCAGTGCTAGGTACTGTTAGATCATCCTCCTGGACGCGGATGGGAGCACTTACTCAACATGACATGTCTCTGGGTAAACCCACACAAACCCCGCTCCCATCCAGCCCCTCCCCAGCCTCGGCCAGCTAGAGCACAAAGCCAAATTCCCGCAACAAACAGAAACCAATAAATGATTTTCGCGGGGAGTACTGCATGGAAACTTTTTTCTCTTTCATTCAAATTCATTTGTACGCTGGTGTTATCTTAGGTACTGTTGGGGGTAAAATTTGGTTTTTCATGATTAGAATGTCTTAGCTAGCTGGGGGCGATTTTGTAGAGTACGAATAATAGTTCATGATTCCACTTTGTTTGGGAAAAAAATAATACTCTATGCTTGCGTTGCTTGTTAGCCGGGGAATAACTCGTCATATTTACTGCAGGGGTAGTTGCTTACCGATTTTAGCCGACAAGAGGGGTGGAGTCTATGATATAAGGGAGCGATTTTTTTCCTTCTTGCTTATTTCCGGTAGGGGGGTGTTGAAAAGGGGACAGCGGACGAACAAGAGCGGATACCAAGCGGAGGACCACCTGTGCAGATAGTGGGTCAACTAGGCAAGGTTTAGGCTTTCTTTTCACTAGGATTTCTTTGTGTGGTTTCTTGAAGAGAGTGGTTTGGTGATTATCTTAGGAGAGTTGAATTGATTGTGATTTGTCTGGTTTCTTTTATCGGATGCGATTTCTCAACATTGGAGATTGGCGGTTTATCGTTCTTGCGCTTCAGAAAGCAGACAAGCTAGCCAGGGGCTTCTTTGTTTCGGTACTGTGATTTCTCTAAAACTAGCTAGAATAGGGGTTCACAAGGATACACACTTCAGATATGTCTTCCGCACCCCTAGATCCCCATAGTAAAATAATGCGGGATGGACTGCCTGTCCTCGCTTGTATGCTACTTCGCTCAGAGTTGGAAGTGTCTTTCGCACCCCACTCCCGCTGCACTCACTCCCAGCTTGATGCTTTACCGGGAGGCAACAGCTCCCAAAGTCTGCGATGCTCATCCCTTACCAATATCTTGTAGTTATTCCACACATTCTATGAACTATCCGCCACATTATCCAAGTTTCTGTTTACGGCAATAGTCGGGTTTGATATGCAGCAGAACTGATATCACCTTTGACATCGTGCTCCTTACTGTTGGTGGTGCTGTTGGTAGATCAAAAGAAGTGGTAAAGCTTGCGTTTTTTGGGGGAGAATTGGCGGATGTTGGAGGGTCTGAAAATTAAAAGGGTGTATAGGAGCCGCGATTTTTTTTAAAAATTCCTTAACCCTAAATTATCATGTCCTCAAACTGCGTTTCATTTAAACAGTGTTCCAAATGCCATTAGCTTTACGAACTTTGGTGTGCAAAACACCCTGAGGTTCTAGAAGCACGAGTCAACTCGCTAGATTGAAGTTCCCTTTTCCTTAGCGTGTTGCTAGCACGAAAATCAGCGCTTCAATCTTGTGACTTGAGCTTGAGTACCTGTGATTAATGCATGCTAGTGATAGTACGGCAGCCCTCCTAATCATTCTCCCACCAGGGGGCAGAATCGAACCACGGAAACTGTTCTAATGCCAATGCCGGTAGAGTAACCCGGCGGTTTTGAACAAAGATCGTGTATGGGGACCATTTATGGCTGCCTAACAATGGCAAGAAGATGGCCTGCTGCTCCCTCCTCCCAAAACAATAGGGATCGCCACATAGTAGCTAACCTATGCTAAGCTAGGAAAAACAAAGCCTAAGGGATGATACCCCTCCATTTCAGAACAACTGTGCAACAATTTTTACAAGTTGGGATGTAATATCCCGCACCTGCCCTACGATAGATTACTCATTCTTGTTTGTACCACATGGGCGGATGATGGCCGATTGGTCATTAGTCGCGTGAGGGATGTAACTACAGACGGTAAACACTGTGGCAGTATATCTTGAGTGGTTGATTGGTTGTTTCCTCTGATGGGGGATCGGTCAAGAGAATGTGGGGAATCACGCTGCGGGGGGAAACTACCCTGGTATGAAGCGCCACTGCGAACCTGTCTTGAGGCGAGTGCCGTGAGAAGCTCGGGGCGAAGGGTCTGATAAGAAACCAAAGAGGTGTTGGTTGTTCGATGTGAGCGTCAGGTGTGCAGAGAAAAGAACACAAGGTAGAATTAGATATGGCCTGTGGTAGTCACGAATTGTAGTTGACCCACTATCACACATCACCGGGAAACCACTCCCCCCAGGCACCCAATCTGGTGGGACTCCCGTTAGTAAGCTATACCCTGACTGAAATACCACGGTGGAATTGCTCCATCACTTTGACGTTAGTACTTGTTTGCTGTGGATGGTAATTAAACTCGTAGCAAGGTAATACTTTACCTGTGGGAGCCGTTTCAATTAGCAACGGCTAGGTTCTGCCCCGAGTGATACTCTATGGAGCTCCAGCCGGAGTGCGGGGTTAGGTGGGCTTAGGGTGGGCTATCTATACAAAGTACCTAGAGCTAGTGAGTCTTGAGTATAAGAGCTAGCAATAGGTCTAGGTTTCATTGGACTCAAAATAATAGACACGGCACTAAGGTATAGGTTTTGGCCATACACTAGCATAGAGCATCACTCTTGGGATTGATGAAACTTAGCGAAGAAATCATCAGGAGAGCGTAGAACGAACTCCGAATAGAGTGTGACGGGAAGGTATAAGCCGGGAATTAATTCCGGAGACTGTGGGTAGTGAATCCCTGCTACTTTGCATTGCTGATCAACTGCAATCCTCTATCACTGCATACCTCCTTTTCTTAGCCGGTATGGCGCTACCGGTGCCGAGGTAAAGTGTTAGCTATTGAGGTGCTGTTATCATGCACTCCGAAACCTGTATTCACTGCGGATTACGAACTCCCCTTTCGAAAGCTTTGGTCCGGATTTTTAGCAACACCGTGTGACAACATCTGCAAATATATCCACGACAGCTATCAGCCGCAGAAGCCTGCGGGTTTTCTCGTATCGTGATTCACTCTGGTGGTCGTGGTGAGATTTATATCATTACGAACGAATGTTTCTATCTATATGAGACGCAGGGGACAATATACAAAGCGAATCTTGATCAAAAGCGGAGGTGAAAAAGAAACAGAAGTGCCGTATAGACGCAATTCTAAAATACAACCAACTTAAGAGACATTCAAGTATTGATTACAGCCAAGCTCAGCAGGTGGTATGAAATTATTCACTGGAAGAGCCGTACCCACGGCACATCAGAAGCGCGGAAAACAGGAAAATTAACAGGGTTAAAGTCCAGAGGAAGAACGGAAATGGGGACCTGGAGCGAAGGGGAGGGGCAGAGACAGATACGGTAAGGGGTGTGTGCGATTGGTCTGCTGGAGACTGCCTGAGAGATAGAGGTTGTTCTGGAAGAGGACAGGATAGGACGGAACGAGCGGTGGGAGTGCAAACTGGAGGATCATCAGCTGTACTTGGAGTAGCAGGTTCAGTTTCCGTGGGCGCATGTGTTGCTTCTTTGTGTGAAGCATTCTCGTCAGTGACAGAGGTTGGCATTCGATTAGGATTTTCCGATAGTTGGCAATTGGGAGTTCTGGAATCCGAAAATAACCTCACTACACCATCTCGCCCCTTCAGGGTAGCGTATGACAGGGGGTTTTGACCACTGCTATCTCGCGAAACGGGATTGACATCGTCGCGCTCTAGGAGCAGCTTCACTAGATGCTCGCGCCCCCACTCGGCAGCATATGATAAGAGTGTCCGACCATTTCTATCCGGCAAATCGGGATTGATATCTCCACGTTCCAGAAGTAGGTTCACTACGTCTGCATATCTTCTCAAGGCAGCTAAGAATAGGAGTGTTCGGCCATCATTACCAGATAAATTAGGATCGACATCGGGGCGTTCAAGAAGGAGCTTCACGGCACCCACGGACCTTGAAATAACGGCATACGATAGCGGTGTTCGACCATTGCTATCCGATGAATTTGGGTCGACATCCCCGTGTTCCAGAAGCAGCTCCACTATACCCTCATGTCCCCTCGAAGCAGCAAGTGATAGGGGTTTTCGGCCATTACTATCAGGTAAATCAGGGTTGACACCTCCGCTCTCCAGAAGTAGTTCCACAAGACCCTTACATCCTTCCCAGGCAGCGAATAATAGAAGTCTTTGGCCATCATCACCCCGTAAAGTAGGATTGATATCAGAGCGTTCAAGAAATAGCTTCACTACACCCCAAGCCCTCGCAGTGGCGGCGTGCAATAACGGTGTTCGACCGCTGCTGTCCGTCGGATTGTGGTTGACATCCTTGCGCCCTAGGAGCTGCTTCACTATACCTTCATGTCCTCTCGGGGCAGCAAGTGATAGGGGTGTTCGGCCATGACTATCCGGTGAATCGGGATTGACATCCCCGCGCTCTAGAAGTAGCGTCACTACATCTTCACGTCCTCCCTCGGCGGCGTACGAAAGTGGTGTTCGACCACAGTTGTCCGGTGAATTGGGATTGCCATTCCCGCGTTCCAGAAGTAACGTCACTAGGCTCTGCGCACCTCCCCCGGCAGCAAATGATAGAAGTGTTCGTCCATCATTACCGCTTAAATTAGGATCGACGTCCGTGCATTCCAGAAGTAGCTTCACTACATTCCAAGCCCTCGAAATGGCGGCATGAAGTAGCGGCGTTCGGCCATCGCTATCCGATGAATTGGGATTAACCTTGTGGTGCTGCAGAAGCCACTTCACAACATCCCAATGACCTCTCGAGGCTGCAATCGATAAAGGTGTTTGCCCGTTATTATCCGATAGATCGGGATCGACACTCCCGCGTTCCAGAAACAGCCCCATAAGTTCTACACTGCCCCGCTCAGCGGCATATGATATGGGTGTTCGGCCATTATTATCTAGTGAATTGGGGTTAACATTGCGGCGTTTTAGAAGCAGCTTCACCGTATGCCGAGACCCTCCCCAGGCAGCAAATGATAGTGGCGTTCGACCACTATCATCCCGTGGGTCGGGATTAATATCCTTGTGTTCCAAGAGTAGTTCCAGAACACGTGTTACCGTTACCCAGAATGGGGAGCCAGCGCAATGGGATAGGGGTGTCCGACCATTACTATCCGATGAATTGGGATTGACGCCCCCTTGTTCCAGTAGCAGCGTCACTACATTCTGCGTCCCTAACTGTGCAGCAAATGACAAGGGTGTTCGGCCATCCCTGTTTGGAGATTCGGGGTCAACATCCTCCGGTTCCAGGAGTGGCTTCAGTGTATCATGTCCCTGTCTGGCAGCGAAAGATAGGGGTGTTCTACCTTTGTTATCTGGCGAATCGGGATTGACATCCCCTCGTTCTAGAAGTAGCTTCACTACATCTTCGCGCCCTTGTTCAGCAGCAAAAGACAGGGACGTTCGACCATTGCTATCGGGTGAATCAGGATTGACATTCTGGTGTTTCAGAAGTAGCTTCGCTACGCTGCACACCCCCCACTCCGCAGCATATGACAGGGGTGTTCTACCTTTGCTATCCGACGAATCGGGGTTGACATCCCCACGTTCTAGAAGTAGCTTCACCAGACCTTGATGCCCTCCCGAGACAGCAAATGATAGCGGCGTTTGGCCATTGTTGTCCGATAAATCAGGACTTATATCCCTACGTTGCAGAAGAAGGCTCGCGATACCTTCTCGCTCCTCTTCAGCACTTGCGCAATGTGATAGGGGCGTTCGGCCATTGTTATCCGATGAATTAGGGTTGACATTCCCGCGTTCAAGTAGGAGCTTCACTGCACTCTGCATCCCCAGCGCTGCAGCAAATGACAATGGTGTTCGGCCATCTCTGTTCGGCAGATCGGGGTCGACATCCCCCCGTTCCAGAAGCAGCCTTACTATACCCTCATCTCCTCTCGATGCAGCGAACGATAGAGGTGTCCAACCATTGCGGTTTGGTGAGTTAGGATTGACATCCCCGCAGCCTAGAAGTAGTTGCGCTACGATTTTATGTCCACTCTGGGCAGCGAATGATAGGGGCGTTCGGCCATTGCTATCCGGTGAATTGGGATTAACCTTTCCGCATTCCAGAAGCAGCCTCACTGCATCTTCATTCCCTAGCTCCGCTGCAAACGAGAATACCGTTCGGCCATCTTTGATTACCATGTCGGGTTCGATATCTCCCTGCTCTAGAAATAACTCCACCATCCTGAGATTTCCATGTTCAACAGCCCACATTAATGGTGTCTCGCCCCCAGAGTCACGCCCATTCACTTGCCATCTTTCCGCCTCCAGCATAACAATCGCAATTTCTTCGATCCCCCAAAATGCGATGCAGTGTAGCCCACTAATTCCTCGAACATCCTCCATCCAGTTCCACTGACGTATCTTCTTGCTCCAAAAAAGATCGGCAGACACATGATTCTCATAGCCGTCAAGGAGTCGGAGTGCCAGAGCTTTCACAGGTTCCGCCACCCCGCCGGCTGCATGGGTTCCCCAATAGCATGTAGCATAGTCAAGAAATGGTGCTGTCGCCAAGGCCTTATGGAGATTGTGCGGGAGCGCCTGGACTGATCGATAGTTCAAATAGGTGAGGCAAATTTCGGCCATCATCGAGTGAGGGGTTGCAAATAGGGTCGGACGTTGTCCAAGATACTCCTGAAGTGTGAAATGCAGGAGTCGAACCGTTGACGCCTTTTTGTCAATTGTAACAAGTCCTAAAGTGCAGCCCAGTACGGTTCGCATTGAAGGTACATTATGGATGTTAAAATCTTCCGCTCCTAATTCTACCCCAAGCGCGTGGCACAACTCCTCGGATTTCAAGGTCCGGTTTGAATGAGAAATCCACATGAGCGCTTCCATTCCAAGCTGAGATTTGTTTCCACCCTGGTGCCTTATCCGATCCAATGTCGTGTCGTATGCATCATGCAAACCAAGGCCGGCGGTCACTTTCTGCAGCGCTTGCCTCCTTCGGTGAATGGTGGCCCCCGCAAGGACTGCGTCCATATTGAGAGAGGCAAGGAGGAAACTAGCGGTAACCATCAGCTCTACCCCTAGAATTTAATAAACCGACAGAACACATACGTCCCCGAGACCACCTCCGGAATAATTCCCAGAATATCGGCTTCCAATTCTTTGTTCATTGCATCGGGCTCCGGGTCTCTGTCCAGTCTCATCTTAACATATAACCCAATATCATGCGCGCTGGTACTGATTGGCAGCATCTCGGCAGTGCCGGGGAAATATTTCTGTACCTCGTCTCGTATGTGAATCCTCCCAGTAAGGAATAGCCGAGTGGCTGGGCACCTCCGCTCAATTTGCTGTAAAGATTCCCAAAGTTCTGGACGGTGTTTTGCGGGAAACTCGTCCAATGCATCTATGCAGATAAATACCCTCCCTAAGCGCGACAACGATTTGACCAGCATCTCAAGAATGTCTGGGAGCAGGAGTCTGCGACCACCAACCCTTCCCTTTGAATCCTCAAACGCCCTCTGTACTTCATCCGGAATAGGTTCCAGTGCGCTGACAACCTGTTTCAACAGTGCCCCAAGTAGCCCCGTCGCTGATTGTTCATTCTGAGCGTTGAAGTCGCAGTACACACATGCGACAGCTATAGTTCCCACAACCACCTGACCACACAGCCTATCTATCACAAGGGAGCTATTATTGCCGCTATTTAGCCTCGCCACACATTGTAAGCGCGGTTGCCATTCATACCTAAGATAGGTCTTTCCAACACCAGGGTCCCCGTAACATAATAGGACAGGACTAACGGTTCCGTCACGATTCTCATTCCACCGAGTAAACTCGCTTGTGAGAAGAAGCCATTCGCCCACCCGGGCCACCCGGCCCACTCCTATAGCTTGATGCCTTTCTCGAGGCTCGAGGGGTGACAGCCATTCTAGAAGGACATGTTTCTCATTGGCAATAGATATCTCGCAGTTGTTCAAAACGGTTTTGTAACTGTCAGTGACATTACCACAGTTGCTGGTTAATGAGATGAGCGTATTTTGGCCGGCTGTCGGGTTCATTTTCTCTGGCGTATCGAGTTTCTCCTGGAGATTGCTTCTCCGGAAGGCAGGCCGTGTTGAGGTATGGCGGTCGACAGCTTGGGAGGGTGGGAGATGCAACACAACACCTAAAATACCATACGGGTGTTGCAGAATACCGCAAAAACTGGCAAGAACCGTCAGGCGCTAAGTACGTTGAAATAAGAAGCGGCTGAGGTGAAACTTACGATTGCGTCAAAATAAGAGCCTTGAAAGGCCTAGTCCTGGCTACAAGGAGTTAGCGTATGGCGTCTCATTGCGATTTTCGGAACAAAACTAGGGTAAAAATCTTATTTGGACGCCTGGCGGTTCTTGCCAGTTCCAAAGAAATCATGCGCATCAACCTGCCGCCCTACTCGACCCTCGGATAAATCCGCCTCGACTCAGCCCTCATCTAGAACCCTCCTCAGCCTCAGCCAACAAGGCGCGAGAGTCATACAAGTAGAGACTACCGTAGAATCTCATGAAAGTCGGAATGGCGCTACTGCTGATTTTCTTGAACCTACCCAATCGCCGTTCTCTATATGTTTAAACTGTAGCGACTTGGCGTTCCTCGTGCCTTCCGGTTGGTTCGGCTACCTTAGTTTCACCTTAAAGTTAGTTCGTTTTAGCGCCATTCCGACTTTCATGAGATTCTACGGTAATTCACGTAGGGTGCCGATACAGAGATTCCCCTCTCCCTCGTCCGGCATACGGTACTAGTACTTGTATCATCCCGACAATTGGGTTCGATCAAGAACCTACCAGAATAGAGGCTCATACTTGTAGGATGTCCCGAACAAAATTCCCCCCATCCGTTCTATTTTATCGGAAAAGCTTCCTTCTCCAAAGAGATATCTAATAGGCTAGTCAACTCTTGGATGAAAATGGTCATCCAGGCGACCGGGTCGGCTCTCCGGGGGTAAAATTTTCAAAATCCCGGTGGCTTATCCATGGGGGTCACAATAACTCGACCGGGGGTAGGTAGCTAGCGTTGCAACCGATGTACCCCTACCGTACTCAACTCCACATAGCTAGTTCATCACCGACAAAACTCTCACTACATCAATAGTCTAGGCTATTGAGCTCTGATTTCTTCTGCACTCTAGCCCGGAGCATACCTGAGAAGGAAAACACTGGTGAGTGGTGAGCCACTTATTTACTTCTATAGATTTTATTATTATTTTTATCTATATCGTTATTATCGTCGATTCTACTCTCACCTCGAGCTCTCCTTAACCCCAGCTACTTGGAGCAGAAGGCCGGACTCCGGCAACCGCAGGTAAACGCGCGACGGGAAGCACACCTTGCGCAAGGTATTGAAAAAATCTCCTCCTTCATTTAAGCTTTTAGGCTTGTCCCGGTCAAGGATCTAGGCGACAATAAAGCATCCGGCCAGCAACCAAAAGCTTTTCGAGATTTTGTGTGCCGTGACAGCCATCTGCTGCCAAGACCTCAGAAAGCCTCCGGAAACCTTTTCTCGCCCTAAGCATTGTCGCATCGCTTCGGTATTCTGGATGTCTCGCTACTCCGTATGAATTTCAACGAGTTCTAGTTTCTCTGTGCTTGATCCGCTGCGCCGGAGAGGCCCTTCAAGTTGACCATCCCGCATAACTGTGCGCGTCTTGGAGCTTCCACCTGCGGTATTTGCTGTACGAACAAAAGCCCAAAACAAGACGAGAGGTGGCAATAGGTGAGGGGGCCAACATAGTCGATAAAGACGCTTAACCATACAAAATTGGGTTATTGTTCCCAGCCTGGAAGTCGTAATTCCATTCTCCAATGTAAACAAAAAATCACTTCTGCGGGGTCAAGTGACATTTGTGTTCACCGGTTCGGGGGGGATATCCCTTACTCCCTAGGGAGCAATGGCCCTTGGAAGTACTGAAAATGAAGAACCCCAGGATAGTGTATCTACGCCTTGAAACGCTAGAGGCACGGCAAGCAACGATAACTATCAAGAAATCACACCTTGAAACCAAAACCACACAGGTCACGATCAATTCCAGATCTCTAAGCTAATTCGCAAACCTTTCATTTAAAGCCAACCCAGAGAACCGCACAGAAGAGAAAAAAATCCAACCGAAAAGAAAGCCCAACCTTACCGGTTGTCCGACTATCTAGGTACAGGAGATCCTCCTCTTGTCGCCCGCTGCATCCGCTATCACAAGATTTCCTTCCGCACTTGCAAGTCCAAAAGGTCCTTCCGTTGTGCTGTGGTGCAGTCGCCGTCGCCGCGGGGGAGAAAGCGTGGGAGAAGTGAAAGATCATAACCTTACTCGTACATAAAGTCCCCCCCTGTCTGCCAAGACTAGGCAACAGCCACCCCTGCAGAAAATGTGATGCCTTCTCAAGCAAAGATCGTGAACCTATCTATGCTGTCTAGGTTATTTGCAGACGAGGGGGTAAAAATCTGCAAAGTGAGTAAAGCCAGATTTTATCCGTAATGTTGCAATAGAATATGTGCGGGAATGAAGTCCTTATCCCAGTCACGAAGTATTGTTACGGTTTAAAATTGGCTTTGTTAACTTGCTGTTTTCTAGCTTATCTCCGATTAACTTGTGCTAGATAGATAGTTAGTCATGATCTTAGCTTTAGGAGGTTGCGCGGTTCTGCATGCAGGGGTGCTGCCTAGGCTTGGCGGACAGGGGCTTCTATGTAAGTTAGGTTTTGTCTTCTATCACGCTTCCCTTCCTTCTTCCTCGCGGCAGAACGACCTCCCACGGAAGAGAGGATAACGTCAACGCGCATCGTGTGGTTTAAGGAAGGAAATTGGACCTGTATTTAGATAGTCGGACAACCTGCTGGCTTGGGCTTTCTTTGGGACTGGAATTTTCTGTTTTGTGCGATTTGTGGGGTCGGTTTTGCGAGATAGCTTAGTGAATTGAGATTGATCGTGACTTGTGAGGTTTTGTTTCCTACTTGAGTGTTCTTTGAAAGTGACAGTTGGTTTTCCGTACTTCTCCACTTCCATTAAGTAGATACTATGCCCCCGATTTTCTTGTTCTCAGTATTGTTCGGGGACAAAATTAACCGATCAACGAACGCTCATAATTTTCACACTGCTGTTGTCAACCTCCTCGATACAATCGCCCCAACCCAACCAAGAAAAATAAGTAAGGCCCTGTTTGGCACGCCATCATATAAAAAAATGCCATTTTTCTTGAAAATGGCATATATGCTATTTTAAAAAAATGCCATTTTTCAGAAATAATCGTGTTTGGCAATCCTTTCTCCATATTTCAGGGTTTCTGTATGTGAACAAAAAACACACTATAAGATAGGTTTAAATAAGGTAAACCTAAATATTAATGCCCTTTTTGAGTAAAGTGACTGTATTTTCAAAATTTCCCACCAACTATAACTTTTTCTCATAGGATATTTCTCAATATATATATAAGGAACATGTCTGAAAATAATATATTGTAAATTGCTCTTATACTACTCAGAATATCTGTAGAAATATTCATTTTCAATTATTATTACTCTAATAGAAAGTTCTATTAGTCATCAGATAATTTGTTTTCTCTATCTTACCCTAACTATTTACTGATTCTACAAAAAAATGGCATATAAAAAAATGGTACTAAATTTAAAAAGATGCCATTTTTCTTGAGTGCCAAACACGGCTCCATTTTTTTATATTTTTATTATGGAAAAATGCCATAAAAGTCAGAAAAATGCCATTTTTCTTGCGTGCCAAACAGGGCCTAAAAATATTTTAAATACATATCAATATTCAGTACTTGTACACCATCCATCAGCCTTAATAAAAAAAAAGAGGATTGTCAGGTGCCTGTTGAGTGGTAATGACCTTTGTGGGGGGCCCGGAAGATGTGCTGTTACCCTTACCCGGGGTAATCGGTTACTTTTGTCCGCGCACAATGCTATTACTCACCTGTAAAGTAAGGGCCCTTTACATAACAGTCAAGATTTGAAATTTGGATGGCAAAACTGGACGGGCGACAGCGCAGCGGTTTACCCAACTTCCTACATTCCCAAATTCTTATATAACTCCTGGACTGGCAAGACATTGAAAATTTCGTGCCACCCTGCCAGTCTCTCAGACAGTGGTTAATAAGCAACTTTTTTTAAATGACTAAAGTTTTGCAGATGTGTAGGCTTCAGAACACAACCAATATTAGCCACATGACCACACTTACGCTGAGGAATACTGAGGTTGGGGTTTCTACGGCCTCTTAGTCATCTATGTCTCGAAGTCTGACGGGTGGCACGAAATTTTCAATGTCTTGCCAGCCCAGGAGATAGCTAGACGGCCAAAACGTGACGTTGCCCCGGAGGTGCTTTTTTTTTTTTGCAAAGTCGCTAGGCAGGGCGCTATTTTAGGTAAAGCGTCTACTTGCCCCCACATTTCTAGACCCCTCCAACCGTCTCGAGCTGCTGGACGGTTGTCTGTGGGCAAACGGACCTTAATCCCTATAAATCCGTGAACTGCGCGCATCTCAACCCAGTCCAATGCTTAAAATCCAACCCCCCTTCTATCTTAGAACAAACTGTACAATCTTCCAGCAGGGCTAAGAAAGGTAGGCCGAAAGTGAAAATCCAACCGCTATATAATAATAAAAACGAAGGAAAGAAACTGTAACAACAAAAGTCTCCAAACTTCCCAACCCCACGAGAGGATAGCCGGGTTACCTTAACCTTATTGTAAACATCAGGAAACTTTTGGTACAGACAGTACGGAAGATCCAGGCTGGGTGTAACGCCCTCCAAAGGGGAATCATCCAAACAGTTAGCCAGCTGGACAAGAGATTACCTCTACCGGAAGTGGCGAACTACAGTGACGCATAAAGAATTTGGGACACAAAGTCGGGCGGATTGAGGGAAATACGGTTCGGGGTAGCTTGCACCCTACTGACTCGCTGTCTACTAGTGAACTACCCCTACATTAGTCATTAATCCAGAGACCGCACTCCTTCTGCCAAGTGCCCATCCCGTTATTTGCGTAACAGGGATATACTCTCTTACAAGGAGCTTACCAGTGGTTTACGGAGTCACACAACATCACTCGTCCTCTTGGAAAACACCAGTGTGTCTGAAATAGGAGTACTCAGAAAAGACCGCACTCAGCAGAGGCAGTGGTGCGCGCTTAGCGGAGAAAAACGCAGCTTATGAGAAAATTTTCTCCCATTTTTTTCCCTTCCCTCTTGTCCTTTCCTCGCTTAATCTTTCCTTCCCGTTCTTAGCTCTCTTCCCAACCCTCTCTCCTACATACCCGACAGAGGAAATAATCAACTCCTTCACCACTTAATACAGACTCAACTCCTGTACTTGAGGCGCTCCATTCCGTTACGTGAGCCCCTCATCACAGATCATTACCTCTGCCCCGATTACTTGAAATAGCAGGTCTGCAAGGCGCACAATACCATAGGACAAGATACAATAAAGAAGCTAACTGTAAACTTAAAAGGGACCGTTAGCTGACCTAGCGTAAAGAACACTCTAGATCTTAGCGGGAAAGAAGGGGGGGGGTGGGTCGGGAAAACTGGAGGAAAGGAGATTTTTTAGAAGCACTCCTGACGGAGGCCAAGGAATCATACATGTGCTGACGAGGTGAGATGCCGAGGTGTTCTTTGCCTATAGGAGGTTCCTAGCTAACGGTTGCTTTGGAAGCGAAAGCTTCTAAACAACCTATTACCCGATGAATCCCCTAATACCCTAGCAGTGTTCCCAACGGGCCAGGCCGGCCAGGCTTCGGTAAAGCCGGGCCCGGCCTATCCAAATTCTCTCGGATCTAGCCTGGCCCAAGCCTGCAGGCGTGGTTAAGCCTGAGCCTGGCCTGGCCAGGCCCGCCTATAGGCCATATAGGCTTTTTCCCGGCTGCGTGATAGGCCGGCCTGGCCTATATAACCTAGGCCGGCCAATACGGCTTCGGCCGACCCACTCATAGTGAGCGGCTGCTCTCTGTCAACAGCAAAATTCACCGTAAATGTTTCCCAATTACGGAATATGATTAAAAATAAAGTAAGGGTTTCGCTTATTAGCAAAAAAAATACAAAAAAATACTAGAGGTAGTGAATTAATTAGTTGAATTAATTGTAGAAAAAGAATTGCTGTTGGTGGACCAACTGTGTACAGTAGGACGGTGACTATTTCGAAGGCATCAATAGGAGAGGTTGACTGTAAATAGTTTACAAAATAGGGGGGGAATGATGGTATGATAGGGTTGTGCTCGTGACCCTGGAGGTAAATTTCTAAGGCTTTATTGTGTTGGTTGAGTATCACTCGTTTTGTGATTAATTAAGAAGTATCATAATAGCCGAAAGTAAAGGAGGAAAAAAAATCACAGGCGATAAACTCGCAAGAGGGGGGGGTGGGGGGTTGAATACCCTTAACACAATCTGTTCTCAACGCCAATCTCCCGGCCTATAGGCGCCTATCAGGCCTGATAGGCTTTCATAGGCCGGTCAAATTCGGCCTATATGGGCCTAGGCTGTCTTCCGGAGGGGCCTGCCTTAGCCCGGCCTACGGCCTACCATCGGCCTGGCCCGTTGGGAACACTGTACCCTAGTATGTTCACACGTCCACACTTCTGCGCTCCTCCATATGTCAGCTTCCCCATATCTGCGCTCCCTCGGCGCTTCTAATACTACAACATTCTACTATTGGGGTTATCACACTATTATTTTTCTTCGAACTTAGCTCTGATCACAAAAGACAGCATTCCTCGGCAAATTCTATACTGTGAGGGACGGCCTTTCCGGGATTGCTGCTTATCGCTGTAAGGTACTGTAAAGTGTTAGTGGTCAGGGGTAACAAAGTGAATTATCCACAAAAGAAAGAGCAAACTAGTACGTAATTTCAAGGAGCGGGGGTGCAGCATCCGTTCACTCCCCCCCGGTCTAGGTGACCAATGCAGTGCCCGCAAGCGGTTAGTCAGGCCAGGCTTGGGGTCTAGGGCCGCCAGCCGGGGCTTATTTTTGGGAGCGGGCCGGGATCTAGGACACAGTCCCGCTTTAAGGGCCTATCGGACGGGGCCTACACTACTGTTCACAAAGTTCTCGTACCCCAGCATGTATTTGTGGCAGTGTAGTGGCTGGTGAAAATGTAGAATGGCAACCGAAGATCACGGAAAATTTCTCTCACAAAGCGATCCAACAACGAAGCCCAGTATGGCTCCCTCAAGATATGAGACCAACCGCGATATCGCCCTTCTTGCTGACCTTGGGATGGGATATAAGAAAATCGCAAAATAGAAAAATATGCCTGTTTCTACAGCCCAAGGTGTGGTAAAGCGGTATCGAGTGCGGGGTAGCATTCATGATACTCCCCGCTCCGGCAGGCCCACAAAGCAAACCCCCGAGCTCAAGCAGCACATTGAAGCCACAATTCAAGAGAACCCCTGGGCTTCCCTACGAGAGATCACTGAAACCTTGCAAGATCTGGATATTGGCCAGACAACGGTCAGTAAAGTCATTAAAGATCTTG
>Ga0307509_10002307_pt1 | contig 31103 bp, 40 predicted proteins | sample 10_EM_MG_FD_202245 | JGI IMG/M metagenome (GOLD analysis project Ga0307509, IMG submission 202245) | Populus trichocarpa ectomycorrhiza microbial communities from riparian zone in the Pacific Northwest, United States - 10_EM | ecosystem: Host-associated > Plants > Roots > Unclassified | place...
GACCCGGGATAACCCCCCTAAATTTTCACACATCCCGGTAACTTAATTAAATGTATATATGTATTATTACATAATATTCGGTCTAATCGAGCCTAGCCTCTTTCCCGCTTTTGTGAGCGTAAGCACGGCTATCGTCGTCATCCAAAAAGAGTCGCTTAATCACCCAGAACACGGCTAAAATGCCCACCCCAAAGAAACTCAGCGTAGCCCATGGGTGTGCGTTCACCATCATCTCGACATCAATCAGCTTGTTGTTGATGTACTATACCAATGTGAGGACGTTATTTCGGCGCTAAGGCTTGGTAGGTACTTACTCGGGCAACACGCTCTACGATATTCTGGGAGTGTCGCACACTCAAGGTCCCCTTCATCGCATCACCTAACGCCGGGAATATGTTGGCATCGTCAAGCGTTAAGCGACTACCGGTCCGGGTTGTATCAAAATATATCAATCTCTGCGACACAAATATTAGCAACCCCTGCCGGACGCACTACGAGGACGTGGGCAAACGTACGGAATGGTCTACAATGATAATTTGTCCAGGGCGCTTGATACCATACATACTCTTGAGCCAACTTGTCCATCGTTCTTGATCCATCCAAGTGAACACGACCTGTCGCGACCCATGAGCTGGCGCGTGCTGAGCGGCACCAGTCCGACGCCATTGACCAGCGAGCCTGCGAACCGTCTCGACAACTCCATCGTGCTCTACTCCGGAAGTAGCAACAGAAACCAAGACAACCAGTGGCTTGCTCTCCGCGTTCATCACGTCCCGGAACGATCCCTCGCCAAGCTCCATGGCCAAGGGCAAGCGGTGGGTCTGCAACCACTCGGCAAGCTCATCGGCGCTTGTCTGCGCACTAAAATGTAGCTGAGCCGTAGCGATGGTGTCGCCATCTTTCAACGCGATCAGAGAAAAGTCGGATGTAGCGGGGAGAGAAAAATGGGCGAAAAGTTGGGTGTCACTAGAAACGTATAGAGGGGGGGATCCTAACAATGGGCGCGCAGCTTGTGTGAGACTAGGCTGTCAACTTGTGAGGGAGGGGTAGGCTAGAGTAAAATATACGGGCTCACGGGAAGCGACACAGTCGGCGCATGTAAAGCGATGAACAGGGTAGGGTTATCCTTCACAACTTGACCAAGGTCTGCGTACCCTAACTCCAGGAATAGTCTACTAACCTGATCAGCGCTATTCGCGTGCATCCGTCATCCAAAGACTCACGGTTGTACTGCCCTGGAAGCCCACTCCTTCATTGCTCCGAGTTTGCGACCGCCTGAGTATTCCGTCTTCTGTCCCGATTCAGGGTAGAAAAACAACATTGGGAATCCAGTCACGCCTTCGGAAGTGCAGAGTGACTTGTAATCTTCGCAGTTTACCTCTGCCACTGTAACGCTATGCTGAAGTTCTTTGGCGAGTTTTTCCCAGGTCGGTGCTAACTTTTTGCAATGTCCGCACCTATCCAATTACATATTACCCTCATGAATATCCGCTTCGAGCCTCCCAGACAAAGAGGAAGACCCACCATGGCGCAAAGAACTTTACAAAGACATCGCCATTGGCGACAACGTTTGGGAAAGTCTCTGGGGTGAGTGTGAGTACTTCTCCGTGAGGGTTCCGCTGGCTGTGTGGGGTCTGGAGGTCGTGCTCAGGTAGCTCTGGAGGTGGCTCACTCCGGGAGGGCTCAGACACTCCGGTGTGCTCTTTGATGAAGTCCACGACACGTTCATGACTGCGCACACCCGCGAATGTGATTTGGAACACGCCATCATGATACAAGTTCATTTGAGGATAACCGCTCACGCCATTCTCATGGCATAGGTCTGTGAGCGTTTCAGAGGGAACAATCTCTTAGAAACGAAACTGGACTTGCCACCATGAACGATACAGTCCACTTGCGCAAGGTTAACAGGTGATCCCACATAATCGTCGACAAGCTCGTCCCATGTCGGTGCAAAGTCCCGGCAGTGGTGGCAATAGGGGGAGAAGTGTTCGACGAACCTACGTCCGTGAACGTTAGTACAGACAATGAGTCGCGTGTCAAAGCACTCACCAGTAACCCTTTGTAATAGTCTGGGTAAAAGTTTCAGGTGATAATAGTTTGTGTTCGGCACCCTCAACGGGGAGCGCAAATGCGAGAGAGGCGATGAGCAACGAGAAGGAGAAGAGTCGCATAAAGTCTGGCGAGTCCAATCGTATGGACACGACGACGGAACTTATTTTGGTGAGAGAGATCGTGGGAAGATTCGCCAAATGGAAACCTTCGCTTATCCACATTTCTCATCGACGGTTCACGTCGCACTCTTTGTACATGTAACAAATTCGGCGAAGCTCAGGGCTCGTATCATACGAGCGAGTACCTTGGATGGCGTGGAAGGCCAAGCTGAGCGAGAGGCCGTCAATTTTGCTTTCGTCGATGCCCGGCTGGTGCGCCACTGTTTATGCACCATCGTGTGGACACTGCGATTGAGAGTTACCGCAACGCAGGTGACGAGCATCTTACACATTCAGACGGCCATAACACAGGCCCTTCTAGCTGCAGTGCAAAACGCTCTGCGGACTAAGACAGTGCACTCGGAGGTCATATGGGCATTAAACCCAAGCAACAACGTAAGCAGCTTATCGATTTCTTATCTCGTCGCTCGACATCGAGAGTTGCTCCCCTCAGATTACAGAAGCATTACGTCGCTACGGTGTTTCTGATGACAGCACAGCACTCCTTGTAGTTCGAATTGATCCTATCGAATCGTCTCAGGTCAAGAGCAAAATGAGTGCCGTGGTTGAAGGTACACAGGTACCCCTCTCGGAACTCGTAGAATTGACGGATTGGGTCGCCGTGAAAAAAGTGGGCGTAATTATCTGTGTCGTCGGAATTACACTCATTTCACGCGTCAGTACAACAAATTGAACGGAGACCCCGTCATGAGGGAAACCCAAAATGACCCGACTCACGAACATCACATAATTGACAACATTGTTGTTAGCCTCGTAGCGATGAAAAGTGTTGCCGCGTGACTCCCATCAGAGTGTGCATAACTGGAGCTGTTACTCGAAGGCGATGTCCAGCCACACCTTTGTGAACATAAATGTCATGAGCATGACGAACACATTGCATCGGTCAATTGACAACATTTCATTACATGCACTCCCATTGCATCAAATAAGGAATTTCGCGGCCCAGCACGCGAACATCATAGCTCATCCTTCCGGGACTCTGTCGAGTCCCCGGGGGGCAAACACAAAGCGGGTGTTGTCCCCGTGAATAGGTACTCGCACTTCTCTAGCTCGGTTACAGTCAGCAGAGCGTTCTCCGTCCCACAAGTCAGCTCAAGCTGCAAGTCAATGTCAGGAACTGCAGTAGCCAAGGTAGCAGGACTGTGGCACCTTCACGTTGCGGTCTGGCCCGTTCCAGCATCTTGTGCCTTGGCTATATACCTGCGTGGAGTAATATTCTATGGAGCCTTCCACAACATCAGGTGAAGGGTTCCATGATGCGAATCTCCTATTCCCAAAGAACGTGTCAATACTGCTCGCACTGGATTCAATTTTGATTCTCCGTACCCAAGACTGTACGACGATCCGCCATGACTTGGCTGCTGTCTTGTCTCGCCAAACAGGCACACCTCGTACTCATAGCTAGAACCTGATGAGGTACAAGAACATTTCACTAGTTGGGAAAACTTACCCCCCAGTGTCTTTCTTTAGACATACGTTATGTAGCTTCTTCCATTCTCCCTCGGCGCCGTACTTTGTAGGGTCGAATAAGCCAGCCAATTCTTCCTTGAACCGACCCAAATCCTGTTGCGCGAGATGGAGGCTTTGCGCGGCATCGTTAAGTTTCTCCCGCGCCTTGGTAGCCTCTATCATGACACGATTGAGTACACACACAGCTGATCATGGCCGTACCCACCTGAGGTTGCGGTAGACGATCCCTTCCCAATACCAATGATTCGTAACCCCGATAACAGGGTGTCATGAAGAACATCATACAACGGCATCAGGAAGTTGGGAAGTTTTGCCCTAATATGTACTAGACGGCAATCAGTTATTTCGACCACAAAAAGATACTGCGGGTGGCTCACAAGAGGAAGTAGAAGCGTTGTCATCAACGTACGAGTCATGCTCCATGAGCAAAGAGACATGATCGACGTGGAGAAGCTCATCAAGTTCTTGCTCAAGTTGTTCTGTGGACCATTCTCCATCCTCTAACTCTTCTTTGACCTCGTCAGTATTTGCCGTCGCTTCATCTTCCTCGTCACTCCCTTCTTCACGCTCAGCCTCACCAATGTGCGGGAGGCCCGCGAGGAACTCCCAACCGCGTACTGCTTCGAGGACTGCCATGTCTTGATAATTCGGGTTGTAGCCATGGCGAAGGGTGTCCAGAATGTCACTAAGTTGCCTTTCGCGCTCAAGGTGTTTTTTGTGCTCTCGCTGAAGGGATTTGAGCGCATTGTGATGGGTGAGAAGAGAGGCATACAACGCTACGGCATGTGTCACTGGTGTTGCAAGAAGGTGTACCGACGAGACGTACGCGAGTTCTTCTTGTGCTCAAAAACCTCTGCAGAAAGCGCTTCCGTTCGATCCACAAGGTCTGTGACGAAGTGAGAAATTTGTCAAAATGAGATGTGGCGAGCGCACCTTGCACACGAGCAAGCTCCTCCTCACGCGTCGCAATATCTTTCTGACAGTTCTCAATCTCGCTTTCTAACCGTTTCTTCTCTTTCCGTGCGAAGGCAATATATGTCGAACGGATTTTGGAACCCTGCATATATAATGAGAAGTATGAGATGCGGGTCCTATCGGAATGCTCACAGTACTCTGTAGTTTCCGCGCAGCCTCTTGCTTTTTGCGGTATATTTCACCGACCGTCACGCACATGTTCTCGCATACACCCACGGGTTCATCGGACCCATCACAGCAGGCGGGTTCTAAAGACGCGTCAATGGACGAATGGTAACACAAGACAGAAAGCTGACCGCACAGCCCATCATTTACATGCGAACTCGGTATGCTTGCGCCGATGTGACCCTCGTTCGCACAGTAGAACGTATTACCTAGACATGCACTCGTTCCTAAGAAGGCTCGTAAGGCTTCTGAGAGAAACCACAGGACAAAAGGGAGCACCTGGCTCGTCACTGCCATCTAGACAGTCACAATAATCATCGTTCACGGCAGTCCATGGAATGGTCTTGGCGCCATCCAGGCAGGTCCAGTTAGATCCCTTGGGCTTGTATCTGGAAAGTAAAGAAGGATGGACTCCATGGGTCTGTGATACCCCTGCAGTAAAAACGAGGGTGTTGGCCAAGGAGAGAAAGAACAGCAAGGCGTGCATGAAAGAACAGGGCAGCAAGCTAGGAAATTGGGCCGAATTCTGCTTGGCTCGGCTTGACGACGTGGACGCGCTGCGTGTTTATGGTTGTTTGTCAATAAGCATCGCGGCAAGCTAATCTAGTTTGGTTTGGAATGCACCTTTCATTTCCTTTCGGATGCAACGGCACACAGAAATCACTCCACCCCTTGATATTGATGCAATGTCAAAGCTTGTCATTCACCCTATACCCTGTGGATGGGATGGGTGTAATGCCATAATTAACAGCTGGTTGACACTTCAAAAGGTATGTGAATTTTTATTCTTATTATGCTCCTTTATCAGTTAGCATTTGTCTGGCCTTTTTTTTCACTCAATAAATCAGTGTATCTTCCATTTAATATTTTCTGCTGCAAGGTTTAATTTCTATATTAATTCTTTTTAGCATTTGCAGCTGCATTGTCAACTTTATGCAATTAGCTTGAGGTCTAAGGTTAGTTTCTACACTCAACCCTGCATTTTCATCTATAACTCCTCTTAGGGCAACATTTCTGTGAAATGCCAAATTGGTGGATGCTTAGACCCTGAGCACCAGTCACTTGCTATGCTTGAGGAACATGTCAATAACAACCATCTTAACACTATACCTATTTCTTGTCCTGCTCTTGGTAAGTTTTAGTTTATTATGTTGCTATCTTTTATCTTATGCTTGGGCTGTAGGTTGTCTTTACATGATGGCTGCCTCTCAAAGTCTTTATTCCCATTTTTTAGCAGTGCATTCAAAGCTGCTTCATGTTTCCCACCAAAGTCACTTCTTTAAACCACAGTGCTCCCCCTTGAAATGCCAATTATCCTTACCACCACCTATACCCTCAAATTCAAGGTTTCCCAGCTATAGACTGATATCATATATCTCAGCAATCAGATCACAGAATACAAGTATTAGCAAGAGGTTGAATAGGTAAAAGGGCCTCTTTATTTTATTTATGAGACCATTATTGACTTGGGCTAGCTTAACAAAGTCTATCAGCTCTTTAGAAGTCTCATGTAATGTGTCATACAAGCCAGAACAACAAAAGAAACAGAATTTCATGGCCTTATCCACTGTTGGGCATCCCTTATCTGACCCAGAGGATGTGCCCGAGCACATATTTTCTGACTTATTGCCTGTTCACGTTTTATACAATACCCCCTTTAATATTATCTTAAGCACTCAACATAGCTCTTTACCTTCTAATTCACAGATAGATTCTATATTATCTGCGCCACCTCCTTGGAACTTACATGTAGATACATAGGCCAGTTGAAACACCACAGAATATTGGGCATGGTACATTTTATTGTGCTATCAGCCTAAATGTGAGGCTCTGTTGTGTCGGAGCGAATTTCCGAGTTGACCAACCCAACCCAAAGTCCTGTGTCCCATACTGTGCCTGACATCCAGAGAACTGTCCTCGACATCGACAAGGGTGTGCGCGCCCCTGAACGAACTGTGGCCAGCCCGTGCATCGTCGCCGCCTATCAGACACCTGTTTTAGGGGCTACGATGTCATGGTTGGTTCCTGTCATAATAGCAGATTGATCACTTGTGCAGCTAGGCTGCGGTCAAGGCATTGAGGGGACGCGTGAGACGAAGTTTTTTCTGACGATGAATGCCACCGCTAGGGTTAGCACTCGAGATATGGCCACTGGTGGAGTTAGACTATTTTACATCGTGGCATAACAGGGGTGCATTCAACATCATATGTGCCGTACATGAGCGCTGAGCATTTCTTCACACTGACAGTGAATATATTCACCGTTGGGGTCGTTACGCGTCTCTGGTCTCTTGCTTCCGGATCATCATCGCCAACTTGATGCCAACTGATACCATGCCACCTCGGCCATCGCTCATCCCTATTCATGTTCCACCGCCTGCCCCCGATTCACCGCGCTCCGCGCAGTCCGTTCCACCAACAGGAATTCAAGGGGACCTTGAGCAAGACTTGATGGGACTTGCACACGCACTATACAATCTTGGCACTACGGTCGTGAACGACTCGACGAAAGACCCAGGAACAGGCAAGCAGGTGGGACTACGCGTGTGCGTTCTCGCCCTACATCCTCCACGAGTCCAGTTGTTCATATTTTCATGTGGGATAGGAACGAAGTGGTGGAAGACTTGGGCCGCCTCGATGATAGGGCATCACGTCTTACGACACGCGTGCCGATGCAAGTGCTCACGGATATCGACAACGGGCGGAATCCGATGCATTTGACCAAAGACCGGCTCGAACGAGCTGCCACTGAGAACCAATTTATGAATGGTAAAATCAAAGCGATTGAGGTGCGTATTGGCTCATGCACGTTTCAAGGGGCCCTTGATGAGTATCGGCATTGGGAAGTAGAGCTATCGGAAGCTGCTGAATGAGGCGCTTGTGCAGACGTTTCCCGATCTCACGGAGGTGATGGATGGCGCAAACGAGGTGCGCTCACAACCACTGGCAGGAGGGTCGACTGAGTCCACGTCCTTAACTAATGGGGACCATCGGCCCTGACCACGGCGTTGCCATGGCACACACGCCTCGTTTCTTTGCGGTGTAGCATAGAAACTGGTCTTCTCCACGGGAAATTCTCCGTAGGGAGTGGGACGGGACGGGACGTGTGTACATTACAGTTATAGGATATCACCCAGTCGCAGGGTGCCAGCTGTGCACTTGTGGTTTCATTACGGCCATTATCGGTTATGGGTGTTTTGTGTTTTGCCGGGCCGCGGAGGGTTGTGGCTCTTTTGATGTATCATCGCTCAATTCAGAAACGTTTCATGCTTTGTCCCTTGTCTTCAACCAAATCTTTCGTGGGTCACCCATTCGGCCCAGGACGACAGTCATGGCTGATCTCCTGGCGTCCTACAACGCCCTTTCTGCGGCTTCACCAAGGGCCGACGTCTCCAAAGTACTCAATGCCATCATAAGTGGTCTGTTGCTCATCCCGTAACTCGTCGTATCGTTCGCTACTCTGACCTCTGTGCAGCACTCCTCATTGACAATGCAACTCGTGAGGCCCTCGTCTCCGCCCTCCTATCAGACATCGGGTCATGCAAGCCTGGCGGCACGTGTGGCAGGCTCTATCACACGGGTACTCACCCAAACTCATCCCTCGGCCATGGTTCTCGCCACTGAACACTCTTTCTCAGATGCCCATCTCGCTCTCTCCGCTGTCAAGGGTCTGGGTCGTCACCCGTCCGGGTCATCCGTCATAGCTTTGGAGAACAACCTATCCACTCTCCTTACGACCTCAAAGAGTCTCAAAGATAGCAACTTAGAGGCCTCGCTAGAGGCCCTTCGTTGTATTGCCAACGCCCTTCTTCTTATCGAAAGCGCACGGGCCACTATCATCAGTGATTCTGTCAATGGCGGAGAATATGGTGTTCTTCTCCTCGAGGTTAGTTGTCCACAGTATCCTTGCTTGCCTGGTAATTTATGCAGCTTCAGAAGTCCTCATCACCGGATGTTGTCTTCATCGCTTCACGCATCCTCTTTCTTGCAACTGCGTCATCTACAACCGCTGGGTCATTCATCGTTTCTATCGTTGAGCGGAAGCCGCCCGGGCGAGCGCACTCCCTCGTCGAAATTCTTAGCCTTCGTCTCGAATCCCTCACTACCGCTCTTCTCAGCGGCACCAAAATGGCCCGTGAGGCAATCGTAGATCTCTTAAAGTTTGCCTTCAACATTCTCACACACTACCCCAAGGTATGTTTCGTGTTCTTCTCCCTTTCATTATCCCTCATATGTTGCAGCTCGTCGAATGCGAGAAAGTCGTGGAGATTGGCAGCAGTGACGACAATAGCAAAGTCATGGGAGAGTACTGGTCCGATCGGCTTGATGGGTTCGCATGACGACACATCTGTCCGATTCCTTACTTATGCCGTTATTCACAGCCTTCTCCCTCCGCTCCTCCGCGCTTTCAACACCCTCCAAGCTGGCTCGTCATCACCTCTCGCGCCACCTCTCAATCACGTCATCCATGCCCTCCTCACGATTCCCTTCACCAAGAACCTACAATCGACATGGCTCCCTCCAAACACGCCTCGTTCGCGCCGTGGTTCCCCAACCTCTGGTCCGGCCTCCCCCGTCTCTCCATCCGGCAGCAGTCTTGCCTCAGACCCACCACGCGAACCATCTCGTCACCACGGTGCCTTCGACCTCGCCAAGTCCATGCTCTCCGCTGGCCGCCGATCCCTCTCACGTTCTTCCTCACCCGCGCGTCCGCCAAGCCCACCCAATCGCGATACCCTCCAGCACGCGTTCGGTCTCCTCGAAGTCACGCTTTCGCATTACTTCCCAGGCACAGTCGAGCCTGACGACGCCTCGGTGCGCACAATCGCCAAGGCTGAGAGCGACAGCACGCTAGACGAGCTGCTACCGCCGCTCGTAATGCTCCTCTGCAAGCTCGTCACTGGCGACAGCGGTGCGCGCGAGCGGCTGCGCGAGTGGCTCATCCCCGCGAACCTAGACCGCACGGTGGTGCTCGAGAGCCGCGCCGACACGCTCGGTCGACTCCTCCGTCTGCTCACGAGTGTCTACCATTCACGACTGAACGTGACTTCCGGCGAACTGCTCTACGCCGTGTGCAACCACGATGGTCCGTTCGCCCTTTCCCCCCTTCACTACTTTTTGCTTTTGTCTTTACTCATGCTTTGTGCCAAATTTAGCTACGTTGCTCATCTCGCAAGTGGGCTATGGTAATGTCGCCGGTTTCCTCTTTAATAAGGGGATCGTCACTGGACCACCCTCCTCTGGAGAAGCTGCGGGCACCGCTGGTCCCTCAGGTCCCCAAATTAATCCCATCACGGGTGCCGTCCAGGAAGAACGCCCGGATATCGAGATGACCGAGGAAGAACGTGAGCATGAAGCAGAGAAGTTGTTCGTTCTCTTCGACCGGCTGGAACGTTCTGGTGCTGTGCCTCCAGAAGCCAATCCAGTTCGACGCGCCATTCAGAGAAGCTTTGCCCCTGATTCTTAACACGTGGATTGAGAGAGACTATTACGATTGGCTTTATTCGTCATGTTCTTTGATGATGTTTGTATACCACTACTTCACCAACCTAATAAAGATGTATTCCACCATCGCCTTTCTATTTGAACGAGGAATAGTCGATAAACTTTCACGTTGCAGGACGTTGAGATGTGTATTGGTTTCGAGTGACAACAGCGCATGTATCATAAATGGCTCTAAACTACACATACACACCCAAGACCCAACTCTTGGGAAGTGAAGAATAGATATCACACATCAGTTGAATGTGACCCTTTTACCCTCAAATTGGGTGATTCCACCTGTCCGTGCGCCGCCACCACGGCCACGCCCTCGGTCCCCAAAACCACCACGGCCCCCGCCACGGCCCCCACCACGGCCACCCTGGGGAAATATCTGGTGTCAGCGAAGCGTAGAAGTAAGGACTAACTAATACTCACGCGACCACGCTCGAAGCCTCCTCGCCCACCGCCACGTCCAAATCCGCGGCCGCCGCCTCCCGGACCACCGCGAGTATTACCACCCTCCGGACGTGGTTGTGAGTAGTCGAGGCGCAGGTTACGGCCTAGGACTTCCTTTCCTTGAGCGTCCCCGAATGCCTTTTTGGCAGATTCGATGTCGAAGAACTCGACATAGCCGAAGCCCTTGACCTTGCCAGACTCACGATCCGTCGGGACGCGCACAGTCTTGATATCGCCGTACTCAGCGAACACCTCCCATAATGAGTTCTCACTCGCGTCCCAGGACATGTTGCCCACGAAGAGCACCGAACTCGGAGGGCTCGTCTTGTCACCGTATGCCGTGCGGCGGGCTTCGTTGGCGTTGCCTGGTCCACCGGAAGATCTGTTGTTTGTACTGCGGTCGACGTGTATGGGGCGGTTGTCGATCTCCTTGCCCGAAAGTTGGAGCGCCTTTTCAACTGATGTGGGATCGACAAACTCCACGTACGCGAACCCGCGGCTCTTGCCCGTGTTACGGTCCATCTGTACGCGCGCGCCAACGACCTCACCGCATTCCTCGAATTCTGATTTGAGCCAATCGTTGTCCACGTTCCATGAGAGGCGGCCAACGAAAACGGTCCTTGAAGACGGATCGTCAGTGACAGCGGCTGCATCACCGTTTGCATCTTTTTTCTTTTTGAAAGGCAGAGTAGCCTCTGTGTCTGCCTTGCGTTTACCTGCGAGGACATGGAAAGATTAGAAAGCAGGGAAGAGATAAATAAATAAACTCAAACCATTTATTGTCGCGGGTGCGTGAGTAGTAGCATCGGCCATTTCGACATCCTCATCCTCTTCACTGTCTTCGGAATCTGATTGCGACCCAGAGGCAGACTCGGACTCCTCACCGTCGGACGAGCTCGCTTTTTTATCCTTCGTCACGCCGGGCTCGGGATCCGAAGATTCATCCTCCTCGTCAGAGTCGGACTCACTTGCTGAAGCTGCAGCCTTGAGCGCAGATTTTGAAACGGGTCTAGATGGAGCCTCATCGGAGTCTTCGTCCTCGGAGCCCTCGCTAGAACCAGACTCTGGTTTGGCGACAGCCCTCGCTGAGGAGGTTTTGGTGGTGGAGACCTTTGAGGGTATGTGCTTGCTTGCTGCATTTTTTGTGGTGGCCTTCGCTGCTATGGGCTTAGAAGGGACATCCTCTTCTTCTGAGGACTCCTCGCTCGACTCTCCGCTAGCACTAGACTCTGGCTTAGCGACAGCTTTCGCCGGAGACGTTTTGGTGGCAGCCGATTTTACGGGGGAAGTTGCCTTCGCTGAGGCCTTCGCTGTTACAGGTTTAGTGGGACCATGTTCGGAAGCGGAAGATTCCTCCTCTGAAGACTCCTCACTCGACTCCTCGCTAGAACTGGACGTTGCCGCGCCCGTACTTTTCGTGGGGGTGGCTTTTACAGCTGGTGCCTTCGTAGGCACAGGCTTCGCTTGCGTGGGTCTCGTAGCAACTGCCCCCTTAGTGGCAGCCTTGGGAGGTGGTCCCTTTGCTTTTGCCGCAGGTTTTGAAGGTTCATGGTCGGAGCCCTCACCATCGCTATCGCTCACAGGTTTCGCTGAAGCCTTCGGGATCGCTTTGGTAGCCTTTGGAGACTCCTCAGAGTCACTTTCACTTGAATCAGAAGCTGAATCGCTATCGCTTGATTCGGAAGAAGAGCTAGCTTTAGGAGGGGCCTTGGACTACATAGGAAAGTGAGTTTTACATCATGAGACAAAAGTCGTATGAAACGCACTTTCCCATTTGTCACTGGCGGCCTGGGCGCATCTTCGGAAGACGACTCAGATGACTCTTCACTAGATTCATCCTTCTTCTTCCCCTTTGTGCCATCCTCCCGCTTGGCCTACACACGTATATATGAGAAAGAGCCAGAGAAAAAACAGGACGCAGGATATCACTAGAGAAGGATACATACCCGAGCGAGAATCTCTTTCGAAGAGATTGGGGCACTGTGCTTTGCACTTGGTATGGCTGCGACACCTTTTTCGAAGCTGACAACCTTTTTGCCGACCTTTGGCTTGACATCGGCTTTGGCCGGTTTAACGGATTTCTTTTCTGCCTTCTTGTCCGATTTCGCCATCGTCGAAGACCGGGGTCAGAGTTGAAAAGCAAACAGAGAGAGCGCAAGCAAATTTTGGATACGGATATGACGCATTATGTCAGCGAGATTCGCCTGTTACGGTTACGATACCCGTGTCCCGTGTTGTTTCCCTTCACCCTGGCGATCACCTCATATCTACAATTCCATTCCAAGCCTCGTGGAAGTAGAAATGTCAGACCTAGAGGGAAACTTTGATGCGATAATACTCGGAACGGGCTTAGTAGAGTCTATTGCAGCTGCGTATGTAATGCAATCATGCCCGATGTGATGCTAAATCACCCCAGCGCGTTGTCTAAAGCAGGCGTGAAAGTCGCTCATCTTGATAACAACCCTTATTATGGCGGAGACGAAGCCAACCTTACCCTTGATGAACTGGCTCGATGGGCTGACAGTCGCTCGAAGTCCTCTGAAAACTCTGAAAAGTTGTCCAGCTACCTTGAAGCACAGCGCGCCAAATTCACTTCCGTGAAATGCTCTCCAATTGTGCCGGACCACTCTCGCCATTATTCCATCTCCCTTGCACCGTGCTTGATCCCTTCAGTCGGCCCCCTTATTTCCTCTCTCATTGCGTCCGGTGTTTCACGTTATGGTGGCTATCGTCTTCTCGAGCGCGTTGGGATCTACTCCAGTAGTAATGGACTACAGAACGTTCCCGGAAGCAAGGAAGACGTCTTCAAGTCTTCGCTGACTCTGATTGAAAAGCGCAGGCTGATGCGTTTCCTTGTATTTGCCTCTGGAGAGTTTGAGGGTTCCAAAGAGTTGCAAGGTCATGAACAGACACCCTTTCCTGAGTTCCTTCAATCGCAGTTCTCTCTTACCCAAGATATGGTAGATGCAATCGCTTATTCCCTCGCATTTTGCTTCTCCTCCACAGGTTCGCCCCGTCTCTGTTCTTCTCGTGGGGCATGTGACAATAAAATGGGCGTTTTGCAGATGCGACCCTACAGGCACTCTCCCGCTTGCGTGGCTACCTCCGCTCGTCAGGCCGGTACGGGGCATCGCCTTTCCTCGTTGGGCACTATGGCGGCCTCGGCGAGATTGCGCAGGGTTTCTGTCGTGTCTCTGCAGTCAACGGTGGCGTGTATATCCTGGGTAGGAATACCGGAGAAATCACCACCCCGTCGTCAGCTGCTGGAGACAAATTTGTGATTCATTTGGACGATATTCCCGAACCCCTTGCCGCGGATGTTTTGGTCGCTTCGCGGGATCAACTCCCCTTGTCATTACGCCCTCCGCCAGCACAGGACACTCATACATTTCCCATGGCAAGGTGCATTGCCGTCGTTGATAAAGCAATACCCTTCCCCCAGCCGCTCACGTCAGAGGAAGGACTGAATGAGGATGATGTGGACGAGTCTGCATCAACCACGCCAGCAGGCGAAGACAGTGCGGGACAGAGCCCCAAGGCTACGACAAAGCCAGAAGCACCTGCCGAGGTATCACCTGTAGATACATCCCTCATCATCTTCCCGCCATGCTCTGTCGCAGGTGGATCGTCGACTAATGCAGCTCAAGCCTTTACCACCGGCGCCGGTACCCTTTCTGCACCGCAGGGCAAATGCAAGCTTTTCATGTATTGTGTCTGATATAACCAGCTGACTTATACTGTATAGATGTCGTCTATCTCTCCGTACCAATCGTGGACGGTGAAGACCCAGAGGCATTAATTGAGCCCTACCTCAGCACCATTCTCGTCTTGGCAAATGTCTCGGAACCACTTTTCAAACTGACCTACGTCCAGCACGTCCCCATCTCACCTTCATCGACATCTGACATCGGTCAACCTCCCATTTTCGTGTCACCCGCTCCGCCACCGCACCTAACAGAGGTATCCGATTATGCGAGCTCCGCAGCAGAATCGCTGTTCTTCCGTGTCATTGATCATCTCAAAGCAAAGAACCCACTATCATGGGCCACTGAGGAGCCAGGAGATGCGAGTAAAGGCGGAGACGTGTTTACAGAGCTCAAGGTTCCGATGTGGCCACCTTTGGAAGGACCACGAGAGGACGAGGGGGGTGGAGAGGACTGGTAAAAGTCGTGGTGTGTGATGTGTATACCACGTGACTTGACGCGTATGGATCGTTTTTGTTTGTTTGGTTTTGATTTACCTTTGACCCGTGTCGTGATCAGTCGTATTAATTAATATTCATGTCAGCCTCGACGGACGGTTCAAAAGTCAAGTCACGAACAAATAAAAGGCACATCCCCGCTGACCATCGGGCCTCTTCTCTCGCATTCTTTCTTCACTACATCTACCACTCTCGTTCATCTATCAGTTTTCTCTTTCGTCTGCAGCCCAAGTCTGCTCCCTTCACTCTTCTACGGTACAACCCCGCCCTTATAGATCTCGTGATTTGTTGGGATAATCCTGTTTGTTATTTGTATCGCTATTTACTTCCCGTCTTGCAACACTACGTCCTTTCTTTCATTTCCCCACCAACCCCTCCCGCGCCCTCGAAGGGCACATCATCTTACTTCAACTCCACACATTCCCTTTGCCATGTCTCGAAGAAACCCTCTTTCCCTTATTCCAACGGCCCTCCACAACCCGCAGCTTATCCGCCTCATTCAGACGCCAGTCACTATGCACATGGTCTTCTACCTCGCCCGCCAGATGAGTAGTATCATTCCCGTCGCCGAGGACACATCGCCGGCATCGTCCTCTGCAGGTCCCGCGCCTCCCACTCCTCCTCATACCCCGCACAAAGTCAACTTTGACCAACCCCCAGCCACTCCGGGTCTTATCCCGCTTGAGGAATTTATTGCCCGCCTTGTCCAGGCATCTCGAGTGCAGGTCCCAACCCTTCTTACAACCCTTATCTATCTCCAACGCTTGCGGGCAAAGCTCCCAAAGATGGCGAAAGGTAACTGAGTTTTCTATACTATTCGTACCTATTCTTACACGACTCTTGCCATAGGGCTCCCCTGCACGCGGCATCGAGTATTCCTTGCGACACTCATTGTAGCCGCAAAGTATCTCAACGACTCCGCACCAAAAAATATACACTGGGAAAATTATGCGGACATCTTCGATCTAGCCGAGATTAATTTAATGGAGAAGCAACTACTGTTTCTGCTTGACTACGACTTGCGCTTTGACGAGCCCGAGGCCTGCCGTCTTTTCGAGCCGTTCATGCCGCCACCTCTCCAACGGAACCAAGAAGCCCGCAAGAGGGTGCTCAGTCTTGTCGCCCAAGCGAGTAGGGCGCGTGTGCAGGCCCAGGCACGGTTCCCGCCGACGCCGCCTCACGACCAAAGTGCAGACTCGCCAGCTGCAAAGGCGCCTGTGAGCGAGCCATCGTCGCCCTCAGGTCCCGCTTTGGTTTCCACGCCTCCTCCCCTCGCCATTGTCATCCCGAATACAGCGCAGAACTTGACCGACGCCGTGCAGAAAGTCGCGAAGCGTCTCGGGTCGACCTACCTTAGCCATGCGTCTGGCCCTGCGCCATGCACTCATCCTCCTCGAGGTCTCTCTACTCCCCCAAGTGCCATTAGCAGCGTGAGCGGGGACTCAGAACTGGGTTCCGCAACCGAGAGCTCCATTTACTCTTCCGACGACTGCGTATCAGACGACGATGCATCCGAGTCTATGGGCAGCTCACATTTTGCCTCTGAAGCCGGCCACTGTTTATTACCCCGCCCCGTCCCAGTTGCAGTGCTGCACCGCCGTGGTCGGACGACCTCGGTCGCATCGGATGCGACCATCGAGGGTAACATGGAATGTATGGAGGATGCGATTCCCCCACCCCGTCCAGGGCGCGGGGCCAAGATAACTCCGAGCCGTACTGCACCTGTTGGCTTTCTGAGTCGAATGTGGGGAGCTGCGACGAAGGCCGCAGCGCACCACTCGCAAACCGAACCTGAGGCGCCACCAAATCAAAGTTTGAGCGCGGTGGCATCTGGCGCAGGTGCCTTCCACTTGCGCAAACTCGCGCACTCACGCTCGGCAATGTTCCGTGGGACGACACGCGGGACCACCACGGATGCATAAAGCGTGCTTTGCGGCCTTCGCTGCTGGAGGGCACACCTTTTTTTATTCCACGTTCGTTGCTTGGACACTTGAACCGCACAATCTTTTCTTGCTTATCACTTTTTCTCTGCTTCTCCTATTTGTATTTTTTTTTTCTTTCACATTGTTACGCACATCCTAGCGCACCATCGTTTTGCCACGACAGCACTGTACTATTTCCAACTGCTCCACGCACCAAATGTATCCAAAACTATCCTGTAACAAAAGACGGACACTGAATGTGCCACTAGATATATGCCACGTTGACATTGATTAGGACTTCCAAGCGATCATGGGTTTGATTCTTTGCTGTACTCGAGGTACGGGTAATACAAATACCAGAACATGCAACTACAGCTACAGGAGCTGCACATATGACACGGGAAATAGTCCACTTCGACCGTCGATCTCTCCAGTCCACCTAGGATACGACGATGAGTATTTCAGGATCTGGGATTGATAACTTCGGACTTGCGCACCAATCTGACGAAGTCTGTTCTGTCACCAGTACTCTCTCTCCCGCTCGTAACTGCAGATCGCTCGCCTCCTTCAAAATGACCCGCGGTGCGAGGCAAGTCCTAGGAGTCAGCGACCCATAATCCGAGATATGAAAGGGAAAAAGAAGGCGCACCTCGCTCGTATAGTCGTACAACGCCTCTGCCCACGCCCCGGCTTCCTCCTCCTGTTCAGGCTCTGGCTGCGCGTCCTCTTCTGGCTCGGGCGCAGGCGCAGCTGGAGCGGCGGAGACGCGACGCGGAGGCGGCAGCAAGGTGCCCACAGCTTTCTTCGGCGTAAACGCAGGCGGCGTGTACACCGTTGGTGGTGGTGCGTTCTTTGCCGCGGTCGACCCGCGCAAGGAGCGGAACATCGCCCCGGCGGACGACACGTCGACATCACCGAATTTCTATAGGACGAGAGACGCGACCATCGTCCCCGCGCGTATTGTCAACAATAACGACGACGACGGATATCAAGAGGGCAATAATGGGGGGGGGAGAGGCAAGGATACGAGGGGGGAAAAACAAGGATCCGCCGATCCCGACCGATGGGGAGAAGAACGAGATCAGATCGCTTTACTCACCTTTTGAGGAACGAGCTTGCCCGGATTCGCAGCCTTAGCCGGCGGTGACGCAGCAGACGTACCATGGGCCGTTCCAGGACCCGAGAACGCCTGTGCGGCAGCGGCGACCCTGCCGAACCCGACACCAGACGATGGCGAGTGCGCATTGCCAGTAGCGTTCCGGTCGTCCTTGTTACCCCCCGCACCGTGAGCAGACGCCGCAGACATGAGCGACGGCAGTGCTGCCGCCGCCAAGGGTGCCATGGTTGCGGCGGACGCCGCCGCATTGTGCCCTCCCCCAGCACCACCACCCGCTCGGCCGCCTGTGGTGGCGGCGCGCTGGATCCCCGACGCGAGCATGCGCGTGGCGGCGGGATTCGCGAGTGCGCGTTGGGCTGCCGTCGTTAGGGCGGCCGTTGGTATTGGCATATCCGTACGCCCTTGGGCTGGGTCGACGGCCGCTGCGCCGCCTACGCGAGAGAGAAGGTCGGGCCTCGAGGTAAAGTACCTGGAACGATTGACGAAGGCGGGTGTGTACCAAAAAGGTAGACTCACTCGTCGAGGAGGGCAAAGAAAGCGTCCTTCTCGTATGTTGGGAGGTTGGCGAACGGCATCTGTTCTCGGGCAGATTCCAAGTCCGATTAGACTGGTCAACTGTGGCTTTCGCGCGCGCGGTGGACCAGTTGATCAGCCCATAAACAAACTTGAGGGGATGTGATCCGTAGAAATCATCAGTTAAACTACACAAAACAAACTACTGGACGGGATACACAAAAAAAAAAGGAAACAAATGAATATATCACAACTCAATGAAAGGGGAAGCGGTACGAATGAGTGGAGAAAAAGCACGAAATAATAACCAGCATGCATTGCAAAGCGAGAAATAGAAATCAAGAGGGAGGAGCGGGAGACGGAGAGAACGGGGAAATAAACTATCCAGGTATATTGAAGATGTCATTGAACTCGATCCCAGGTGGATCCATCGAGTCCATGACCAACCCGTCTGTCCCGAACGTTTGACTATCTCCGCCGTACGCGAAGGCCGCAGGATCAAGCCCCATCCCGCCTCCCATACCCGCATTCGCACCCGGCGCACCTTGCCAACCACCATTTGCACCCATCGCCATACCACCCATTTTCCAATTGCCACTTGTAGTCGCGTTGGGCGAGGGTGCGGCTGCTGGGCCGGAGAAGGACGTGCGGCTGTGAGCGCTTCCGGGAGGACTGACGCTGTAGCTACCATTGGCTAATGCGCCTGTGCTGCCAGCGTTGCCGATCCCAGCACCGAATGCGCTGGCCAATTGCTGGGCGTTCACGAATCCGGCACCGGGGGCAGGCGAGCCCGTTTGCGCCTGCCTCGCATCCATCAACATCGCACGCTGGTAGTCCATGCTCTGCGTCTGTTGTGGCTGTTGCTGTTGCTGCTGCTGCTGCTGTTGTTGTTGTTGCGATTGTGATTGCTGCTGTAATTGCTGCAGCTGCTGTTGGTGACCGCGCGGTGTAAGTGGTGAGTGCGTTGAGTCAGATGGGGAGCGTGTGCTGCGGGCAATACCGGGGATGCCAGCACTGCTGCCAACCGGAAGACCGGTGGCGAATGCGGTGGCTTCGCCAAGCTGTGGTTGCTGTTGAGCTTGTTGTTGCAATCGGGCCTGCTGCTGTTGCCGCTGAAGTATCGCGTTCATAGAGAGATTTGCAGGGATGGCACCCCCTCCCCCAAACTGCTGGTTCATGAGCCCGCTAGAGCCAAGGTTACTATTCATTCCACTGTTCCGCGCCAGTTGTGGTTGTGGTTGTTGTTGTTGCTGGTGCTGCTGTTGGTGTTGCGGCTGTTGATGCTGTTGGTGTTGCTGCTGCTGCTGCTGTTGATGTTGATGTTGCTGCTGCTGTTGGTGTTGCTGCTGCATAAGGAGTAATTGGCGCTGCTGAGGTATGCTGAACTGCTGGAGTTGTGCTGCCGTGAGCGAAGGTCCTGCCGTGCGGGGATCAATTCCGCTTGTCACCAAGTTAGTTTGTGACGGGGCGGTCATATGTAACTGCGATGGTGTGTGACCAGTGAGCCCGCCTAGGCTGGGATTGACCATGTTTGGCTGCTGTGTTTGCTGTGGGTTGTGCTGCGGTTGTTGCAGTTGTTGAGGTTGTTGTGATGGCTGCTGCTGCTGCTGTTGATGTTGCTGCTGGTGCAATCGCTGCTGTTGTTGTTGTTGTGCTGCAACCTGCCTTTGTTGTTGTTGTTGTTGCTGCTGATGCTGAGCAACCCGTCTCTGTTGCATAATATTCTACATATAATATTGCGGTAAGCCAGAGTGGGATCAGCATAAGTCGTAAAACGCACCTGTGCATGCTGCATGCTTTTCAATTGGTGTTGCAGCGGCAACGACACGAAATTTGGTATTTGCTCCACCAAATATTTTACGAGTGCATTATTTGGGTCTTGTAACTGGTTCATGAGGGCCAGCCCCTGCGGACCAAAACTATTGACGATTTGTTGCACGGCATTTGCGTGAGCGGCAGCTTGTTGGCCTTGGACTTGGGGCTGACCAACACCGACACCCATGCCAACACCCGTATTCGTGCCCTGAGGTGACATCTGCCGTACTCCCGACACATGAGGTTGTTGCACTTGGGCTGCTTGCGCCTGAATTTGGGCCTGCTGCTGGCGCATCTGGACCATCCTCGCGAGGTCGGACATCGCCGCCTGTGGAACACTACCCGGGAATGGTTGGGCAGAGTGTGCAGACTTTGGAGCGAGGGCAGGAGTGGCGGGCGGTGGCATGCCGGTGCCAGGCTTACTATCACCCGTATCGCGTCGTTTCATCATGGCAAGTTCGGGCTCGTCTGTCGGACGCTCACGTTTAAGCGTTGGCACTGACTGGGGCGGAATTGATTGGCCCTTTGCCCGCGCAATATCACGCGCAAAGACGGTAGGCATCGCGGCATAAAGCTGTCGCACGGTTTCGGTGGAGACGAAATCGAGCGGTGGAGGGGGTTGCATAGGGGGTGGATGTCGATTTTGGGTGTGATGCGCGTCGGCGGCCGAAGCGAGCCATGTGAGGTTGGATTGTAATCGGGTAGCGTACCTGTAGCGTGGACGTTAGCTTGTCGAGTCGGCCTTGGATAGCGAATGAACAGACTGCTGATATCTCGGGTCATCGTGCGAGATAGCTCGAGACTGTAACTCCATGCATATTCTAGTATACGGTTAGCGAGTAAAAGCACGCAGATGTTGGAAAGGCGCACTTGATCAATTCGGTGTTGAGTTGCAGCACAAATGACGCCTTTGAGATTGAAGGATGGCCAGAAGGAGCCGAAAAGGAGCCCCTCTGGGATGCATGGTCAGAGGAGGTGGGGTGGGGGCGGGAGGGTGATACACGAATGTGTGATGAGGTGGCCTCTAGATTGATGGGAATCTGTCGGGAGGGGGATGAAGACGTAGGCTGAAGAGAAGACGAGCCTTCGCCTCTATCTATACCCTGTATGTCCGTGGGAGGGTCTTCATCGTTGTCTGGTACTGGTGAAAGTTCACTGAGGGGAGTGAGCGGCCGTGACGGTGGATGATTTTCGACGGAGGGATCTTGTTGGGGGTTAGTTGGAGGATCTGGGGACGCGTCATGTGAAAGGGAGGGTGGAGCAGGGGCAGTTGCGGTGTTGGACACAGTTGAAGGCGTTAATGCTACTTCCGCTTCGCCGTCACGTCGGGGTGAGCTCGGAGGGGGTGAGAGCGATGACTGTCGAGGGATGGGAGAATTGTTTTGTACGGTCTTGCCAGGCGAAAAGGGCGGGGCAATAGGAACGGACGGAACGGAGGGGGAGTTGCCTTTGTTAAGAGCGCGAGGCTCCGAGTCTCTTGCAGAAGTCGAAATTGCGTTCCATGAAAAGTGGTCGTTATTCTGCAGAGCGAGCGGCTGAGTCGTGGGAGTTGAGACGGGTGGTGGATGATCCAAGTGAATCATAAAAGGCAGAGCTGTACACGAATCAGGGCGAGATGGGTGGCTTGGCCAAGAGTGAGCGGTGCCAGAGAGCGTGAGCGTGAGTGGACGGGTCGGGGAGATGCGATGTGTCCGTCCTGATGAGGGATCTCTCCCTCAGCGGTCTTTGAATCCATCCTCTCTCAACTCTTTTTAACAAAAGTACCTTTATTCTTACACCCAAGGTCAAAAAAACAACCCAACTGCCTCAGCCTTTGTGCCCATTCCACCTCTTCATCCAATCAAAAAAATAATTGAAGGAAACATGAGCAAGCCATAGGGGTTGAACCCCCCCGTGGGAACATATGCCTTTCTCGGACACAGTCAACAAGTCCCCGCCCCATGGCTCTGTCGTGCATAGAGTTCGCTAATAACCAATGTTCCACGACTTTTTTTCATCAATGACATCCCATCATTGGTCCGGGTCATCATGTTTCCCCACACGTTCTAATAATTATAAGCGAAACGCAGTGCAAGGCATCGACCCATACATAGTTGCGTCCGGCAATTGCCGAATTATTGCAGCGGCGCTCAGACTTTGCTCTAACCGTAGCAGCGGACAGAGTGTACATACAATCCCCAACGACTCAAGACGCAATAATGTGAGTACTCAACCCTGGTTCTTTTACTTTTTGTTGCAGAGGCCTTCTATACCGGTGTCCTTATGTTGAGCCAAATGTCGTTATCCAAAGCGATCTTCATGAGGGTGGATTCCTCTTGTGCGATTACGGTGCACAAGTTGCCTCCACCCATCCTTCCGCGCGCGTGTGCACAGAATCGCTGACCCATTCATATCTCAGAATCAGTGATGGGTAGGGTTATTCGCGCACAAAGGCGCTCGCATGCCATCGTATGTTTATGCTGCGTTATTCACGACACATCGTTTACAACTCGTCTTGATAACTAGTTCAAAGCGCACACCCACCACAACAAAGCGCCTGCAAAGTTCCGTCCACTCGATTACGCCGAACGTAATGGTTACATTCGCGGTATTGTGAAGGAAATCATTCACGACGCTGGCCGGTGCGTTCCATCTCAAGTCCCCTACACGATCCCAACTCATAGTACCCGCTAGTGGTGCCCCACTTGCTCGTGTTGTCTTCCGTGACCCCTACCGTTACAAGCTCCGACAGGAGACCTTTATCGCAACGGAGGGCCTTCACACGGGTGCCTTCGTATATGCAGGAAAGAAGGCTCAGCTTGCTGTCGGCAATATTCTCCCTGTCTCAGCATGTCCGGAAGGTACCATTATCTGCAACGTTGAGGAGAAACTTGGTGATCGTGGTACACTCGCACGTACCTCGGGAAACTATGCCACCGTCATTGGTCACTCTCCCGATGAGAACAAAACACGCATTCGTCTTCCATCTGGCGCAAAGAAAACTGTCTCCGGCAGCGCACGCGCTACTGTCGGTATCGTTGCTGGTGGTGGGCGTATCGACAAGCCGTTGCTCAAAGCTGGCAGAGCATATCACAAATACAGGGCCAAACGCTACAAGTATGATTCGCCTGTCATAGTTTACTTATGCTCGTGCTGACAGACCTTTAGCTGGCCCCGTACCCGTGGTGTCGCAATGAACCCCGTGGATCATCCCCATGGTGGTGGTAACCATCAACACATTGGCAAAGCATCGACCGTTGCCCGATCCGCTGTTCCTGGCCAGAAAGTTGGTCTTATCGCTGCTCGTCGGGTATGTGATTTGTTATACTGGACTGGAAGCTTTGTTCATGGCTCCACAGACTGGTCTTCTCCGTGGTTCAGTCAAGGTCAAGGAGGCATAGACGAGTGGGTCTTATTCTTACATTCCGCCATCTATCATCTGGCGCCGACAGAAAATGTTGTATGCATCGACACACATTACATGCCATTTTTATGCATCATGCTTTAGGGCAGTGCCTCAGCGAACATTACAGGGAGTGGAGTGGTATCGTATCATTGTCACGTGTGAAACATAAACACTAAAGCGTAATGCGACTCGAGGTCGAATTTCAACCCTCGTCTAATCCGTCCAACTCACCTGGGAGTAACAGTGGGCTCTCGCCTTCTACAAGAGCCAAATCACCGTCACCATTTCCAACCTCTGAGTCCTCGACAATCGTCGCAGAACCGTGGCCATCGCCAGCTTCTGAAGCGTGTGATACCCCATCCCATCTGACCTTAGACTCTGTCACGAGTGCCCCCAAGACATCAAGTTGCTCCCTCAGCACGTCACAGCGCCAGATGGACAGTTGAGTAAGCGTGCCACCCTCACCTTCCTTGCGTGCTACAAGGCCCGCGCGCAAGCTCTCGAACAAGCCCACTTCGACGTTCTCAAAGTTCGCGCCGGCAATCGCAAGACGTCTCAATTTTGGCAACAGTACACGTGAAAGCTTCTCCGCTGGGCGTTCAAAGGCAAAGTGGGGCGGAAGTAGCCGCGCGATCGCCGCGTACACACTTGCGTCCGCATTAGCAACAGCATCTATGTGGGCATGAACGTGGGCATCGGTGTCGTCCGAACTCGCGTTTTGCCCCGATTTAAACTGCATGAGTGCCTGGTGAGCTCGTGGGCGCGGGAGCGGGTGCTGTCCTACGTCTCGCAGCATCTGGGAGGCACTGGTGGCGGCCTTGTCGCCTCCGGCAAAGACGGCGCGGACGTGGCGCGAGCGGGCGAATGCCGCACGCCACGCTCTCCCGCTTTCGAAGAGGGCCGACTCGATGAGGAGCGTGGTCGCGCGGACGAGCGGGGGCAGGCGCGCGGCGCGCTCGATGAAGCAGGCGGCTGCGCGGGCGCTGGAGGGGTACTCGTGCCAGCGCAGGTGCAGCGAAAGGACGTGCATCTGTTCTTCGGCCGGATTTGGGGGCGGCACGTCCGCGTCTGCTTTGTTGCTGTCGGTGCTGTTGTTACTGGTGCTCGTACTGTGGCGGCTGTGGTGATAATGATGATGGTGGTGGTGGTGGTGATGGCTGCTTTGGGCGTTTCGGCCGTCGTCGCTGTCGTTTTCGTTGTCATCCGTGTCTGTGTCTGTGTCTGCGTCCGCCTCCGCAGGGCCGCCCGTGCCCGCGAAGAGGGACCAGCTGCGCGCAGCGGGGATGTCGCGCACGTGCAGGGTCCGGACTGGAGCCCATAGGTCCGCGCTGCCGCTGCTGGTGGAAGTGTCGCGAGGCGCACAGAGGTGCGAGGCGAGCGCGGCGAGCATCACGTCGCCCGAATCGGTGTCTGGGGTGTACCGCTCAAACTCTTCGCATATGAGCTGGAAGAGCGCAGAGGCGGGCACGAGCACGCGCGCGGTCAAGTCTAGGATATCGAGGGCGGAGTGGGCGCACAGCGAGAAGAAGCGCAGACGGCATAGGAAGAGGCGTTCTAGGGAGAGGAGGGACGCGATGGACTCGTTGGGGGAGGATATGTGGATGGGGAGGGACTCGTCGAGCTGCAGGCACTCGAGGCGTGTGAGTCTTTTGAGGACATCGAGAACTAGGTGGAGGGGGGGCCGGTGTTCGTGGGGTATGTGGGAAACGGAAAGGTATACGAGGTCGCACTGGAGGAGCGGAGACGACCACAACACGCGACAGCGGTATAGAGACAAGAGCTGCAGGCTCGGCGTCTTGCCGTCAAAGAGGGGCCGTGCGATGAGATCCAAGGCGGTTGTCGGGTGGAAATTCGTTATGATGAGCTCCTGCAGCAGCGGTGCCGCCTCCGCGTCGAAGAGGATGTCCATGCAACTCAAGATGGTCTGGGCACTCGTCATCACGAGGCTCTGCGTGCGGTGGATCTCGGAGAACAGCAGGCGGGCGGTCTTGAGTTCGCACGGCTTTTGTGTGTTGCCACCGTCGTCTATGGTGACGTGAATGGGAACGTCCCTGGAGCGTTGGAGCATCTCCTCGGCCCATCGGTAATTTGTCGAGATGATTTCGACCCAGAGGAAAGGAGAAGATAGCGCGGCGTCGCGCCAGCGTTGACAGACGTGCGTGACCGCCAGCCACGGCGGGGGTGCGCGGAAACGGACGTGGGGGTGACGATCTGACGCACAATAGTAGCTGAAGACCTGGATGAGGATCTCCACGGGAAGGCGCGATATGGGAGCGCGTTCGTTCCTCCTCTGGCGAAGACGCACGACGAGGGCCTCAGCCTCGGCGAGTTGTCGATCCAGTGAGTCGTCCGTTTGGTTGTTTTCGATGTTCGCTGCGTCGTACTGGACTGCGACATCCTATTGGTCATCATTAGAATACGTTATATACATGACCAAGGTTGATATGTGGTTGCGTACCCTTATTTCCCTAAGATTGACCATGTCACCCATTGCTCCTTCGTCCACAAAGATTGCACACCAAGTGAGGGGGGTTTCACTGGACAGGCTGGAGAGTACGCAGCTGGTAGGTGGCGTTTATAAGCGGTGTGGGGGAGTAGCTTGTGAGAACACGGAAAGCGTAACATGACTAGTACTGGTAGGGATTTGAGGTACTAGTGCCCATGAACGTGCACACAAACCCAGAAGCGCCCACCACATTGCCTTCCATCCTCCGGGTATCTCTAAGCAAGTTCCGCCTTGAGTGTCCGAATCAGACAGGATTGTAGAAGGGAAGAAATGGCGGGTTGCTCCATCACATTGATTGGAAATTATGTGAAATGATAAGTTTGGCCACTTCCGCCCACACACCTCCTTGTTCCTCGTGCAGCGGGGTTCATACCACAAAATTTAATCGTCTCGTGTGCACTGACCAAAAAGGGACTCGGACCAATCGATCTTGGATCCGCGGCGCAACTTACAATTTTCAGGCAATGAGGCCCCGGGTGCAGGGCATCAGAGAAGTCACCGAAGTGTCCTTCCCCGAGTCTCTCTCATTTTGTTCCGCTTTCCCCCATTACATCTACCACTTGTGGTATTGGGACCGTCTCTCTCAGAACACCAAGAGTTATCGTGATCGTGATCGTCGAAGCACTCTGTGGTGCAGGTAAAGTACATCAGTACATGAGTCATTTATGAATAACCTTCTGCCAAGCCTGAGTACGTCAACAAATTGCCGGTGCCGTACATCATTGCGGTGGGCCCAACAGAATGCTGGGGTACTGGGGGAAAGGGATGGGGATGGGGAAAAAAACATTGATTCGTCATCACTATCGACTGGATACATGGCTGCTCCCGGAGATTCCACTTAATAGGTCGTCGTTTTGATATTCCGTTCCGTTTGGCCTACCTGTCCCCCTACCGCACTGTCTGCATACGGTCTGCCTGAGAAGGGCCCAAGTAGGTCTGGGTCGAGATCGTGATCTAACAGAGGGTGATCAGATGCTTCGACGGCATGGCAAGATCACCGATGTTGTCCTCATTCGTGGGGGTAAAAGTAAATAATCAATACTTAGAGTTCGGATCGCTCCACAATGGGGCTTGCCGCCGGCTGTTCGGGTTCAGTTGGATATATATTGAGCCATGTTGTTTCACTTCGCGGCAGTCCCACGCACATGTATAGTAAAGTAACTTACCAGACACCCAACCGAACACCCCGCAGGCGTGAGTCGTGCAAATTTAGAGCGGACATGAGCCTTTCTTTCCACCTAATTCCCCTCTCCCCGGTGGCCTAGGCTATGGCCTTGGAACTGTTGGGCCACAGAAAACTTAACGCAACGTGTACTCAAAAAATCCGAACGTCGGAGTGGTGGCATGTCTAGACAGTATGTGTTCTGCGTTTCGATTTCACATCAAACGAACGAGTAATCGAGTCGCCGTATAGGTCACGTGTTTCTGTGAGTGATCCTTTTACACAGTTCCTGCCAGGATGGTGTCTCCCACTTTATTTACATAAACGTGCCCCATGAGTTGATCTAGGGTGGATCGCTGAGCAACAGTACACTACAACAGGTGTGACTCGTGTTCACGGCCAAGAAACCGCTCTTCGAATAGGGGGCGTTCAATTTGTCGCCAGCTTTGCCGCTCCGGACGCCGATATATACATGCCTTCTATGGGTGACTGCCAACTTGAATCACCAAGTAATCCATCAAGTCACCACTCTAGGCCTTGGGTTCTTTGACGGATCAAATTCGATCATATCCTGTCCCACGGCAGGCGACTGCCATTTGTCTAGTGACCTTCAGCAGGCGAGGGCACAACACCCCCAAATTTCGAGGTTCCCTCGCAGCCCTCTGGTCCTCACCTTTTGTTCCCCGCCTTTGCCCCTTTTGTGACCACATGGTGGCAAAAGGTGGTGTACGTTGACCCCCAGATTTCATTTGGCGTGATATATTTTTACGCAGGAACGTTTTCAAAGTCAGGCGACTACTGAGTAGCGTGGCCATACGCCGCCGTCACTGAGAGGCAAGCTGACTCACACGACATGCGTCCCCATGAACGCCTGAGGAAAGGATTACTCTGGGTCAATATGTGAACGTTTTGTGCACTGTGTTCATCATGATGCTTCCGGGTCTGAGATGGACATCTTCATGGAGTTCGAATGCGCCCTGGTCTCGAATCAAGGAAATGGGGATACTAGACGTGCTCAGCCATTGCAGGGAGTATCGCCCTTTCCCAGACAAATCCCGCCACACTCGTACTATCAGGAAGCCTTATCGGTTTTATCGATTCTCGAGCCGCAGGAGAGATGCATCTAGCTGTGCCACAGGAAGTATCGAAGGGCGATTTGCACGATTGTAACTCGGGTTTCCGAGAATAGAACGGCGTAGTGTCTTGAATCGGCATACGAGATGTATACATCTGGGAAAGTGCGCCTAACCTTCTCACCGCTTGATGGTACATGGCCCATCGCCTGCAGCAAAGTAAAGACAACCGCAAGGTCAAACACCATCATATTCGGTGGTTGTCCTAGTGTCCTTGAGATCATGGGACCTCTTGATCGGCCCACCCACCGTCTTTAAAGGGTCATCGAGTGCAGAATACAGGGCTTTGGTTTGTCTGCATGATACTAACTATTGTATGTCGTAAGATAAAGGAGGGAAAGGCGTGGCGCAGGAGGATCTCTTGAAGGTCTGACAAGTCTGCCATCTGCGAGATATGCACGTTGTCCTCCTTCAAAAAGTCTCCGCTGTCTCACTGGGACTACGAGTCGACCAGAGCCGCGCTACCATTCGTCTCTGTACTCCCAGCGTTTAACGAGACGGACACCGCCAGTGCACGGGGTGCTGATCGGTTGCGAATTTTTCGGCAAGCTGTGAGTCCGAGAGCCCTAGCAGATTGATCGAGTGAAGTAGGTGAGCACACGTACTTTAGAAAGACAATTCTAATGTGCAGCTTCGAATTTGAGTCGACCTGTGTGGATCTGCCAACACCACAAGACGAGCCACGAGAAGTTGCGCCCTGAGGGTCGATGCAAAGACCAGATGTCCGTGCATCGCATAATGGAGTTACCGTGTGTAACTGGGCCATTAGTGCCCAGGACTCGTGCGGTGGACATCGAGATCCATGAGAACTCCAGCCGGTTGAGCGTCCATGCGTATTTATTGTCAACACCTATTGAGAGCAAGCGTTTGGTTTCATCCCAATGTCCTATGTTCAGATAAGTAACATACGTGAAAGATTAAGGACAACTCGAATTGATGATGAGGTTGGGAGTTCGTCACGGTGTGTCCCATGTTTCAAAGTTCAAAGCGGTGTCGTCAATGACAACCCATCGCCTGAGATCCTCGTCCGTAAAACGTACCACGGAGGGCTGTCTCCAAGGGAAACAGGAACAGTGAACCCAAATAGATCACATACGTCGAGAAGAAGTAATCATTCGGTGATGGGCATTGGCTGCGCCGTTTGTTGACAGGACCACGCAGCTGGTCCACGCTACTGGCTCACGAAATTTTCTACGCGCACCCCGTGATCTGGTGCCATTGGAAACGTTGTGGAGAGGAAATTTCCAAGGTGGTAGGTTCTCTTCTCCACTAGAAATGTAGCGAACTTCGAATTCGCATGACTGGCTTTATCATCGAGTCCCGCCCGTGGATCAAAAGGAAGAAAGGTGGTCCGAGTCAGAGAAATGGCTTTGAAGGGGTCTCCATTATGATGTGAGAAGTCGTAACTTGAACGTGATAAGGTTTGTACCATGGCCAGAATTTGGAGAGACAAGGGAGGTCAGAGCCAGACCGACATGATACTGGAACGAGTCGCTGGGAATTAGGGAATCGGGATACCACATTATATTTCAGAGACCGCGCCATAAGAAGGGCTCTGTATCATCAGCCTGGGTACAGCGATGAAAGTTAGGACGGCCTCGCAGACATCATGATACTGAAACATACATGATAGAACTCACGAAATGGGCGTTCCATGCTTCAACGCCCGAACCGCAGAGAAAGAAATTCTCCCGCGACAGCCGGGTAAACTAGGAGCAAAAGGGTGTAACCCGAGGTGCAGGGCAACAAAGGACTCGATGCCACCGCACCTCCGAGTCCGCAAGGGCATACTTGAATACGTCCCCTAACGAATGCTAGTACTCGGCCCAAGCCCACCGCCCAACTCGTGTATCAATAAAAAGACACATCACTTCATACACCGAACACAGGGCTCTCCGAGGATAATTAGCGTGCTGAGACCAATGGAACGTCGCCGCTATCGTGGACAATCACGATGAGCTGCTGTACCACGCGGCGTTCAGGACGGGCCGCACGCGATCCCAGCACGTCAGATGACGTAACTGACTACAACCAAGCAATGGGAGACTGGCGCCAGGACTCCGGTTGTCAGCTTGCTATACGATTAGGTCTGTATTAACCAAAGTCCGTTAGGTTCTCACAGTCTGGGGACTCGGACCAGAACAGGCACCAAAAATTTCGTGTTCAGTTGCGGGTGCCAGTGGATATCTATCTACAGATGCTAGCTATTCATGACGATAACGAAACTACTGAACTCTATGGTTTATTTCATAGCGAACCACACAAATCCCAAGGGACATCGCACCACCAGGTGAAATAGCTCCAAGTTGGGCAGAACACCCACGCTGGCCGAAGCCGCCTTCATTTATTCGTCACAGCGTCGATCTCGCTCCTCCACCTCCTCTGAATGTCAATCGACTCCAAAAAGATCCGATACTTCACATCCAACAGCCCCTTCTCCTTCTCGCCAGCGGCGGGCCGCACGACCGTCCCAGGCGGCGTCATCTCTTGCATGATATCCCAGAGCACCGTCGCGGGATCCGGCGGGTCGCGCATCGTCGCGAAGCGACCCAGCATCGCGGCGCC
>Ga0307509_10002308_pt1 | contig 31089 bp, 16 predicted proteins | sample 10_EM_MG_FD_202245 | JGI IMG/M metagenome (GOLD analysis project Ga0307509, IMG submission 202245) | Populus trichocarpa ectomycorrhiza microbial communities from riparian zone in the Pacific Northwest, United States - 10_EM | ecosystem: Host-associated > Plants > Roots > Unclassified | place...
CTCCCGCTTTCACCAGCCCCTCTCTTCACCTGTCCCCTTTCAGTCCCGTTCCCTCCCGCCCTACCCGTTGCCAGATTTGAGATAAAACTTTTCAGAGGATCAAATATCACAAAAGCTCGAGCCTGGCGAGAGTCTGGCGAGAGTCCAAGTTTATGCTGGCTCGAGCCGGCTCGGCTCGCGGACTTAGTGGGCTCTTGAGGCTCGAGCCAAAATCTCGAGCCGAGCCCTCGAGCTTCACCGCTCGTGGCAAACACTACCTTCTCTCATTTCCTTCCGTAATAATCCCGCCACGGAAACCTGGCTTAAATATCCTTCCTTTGGTCGCTGGAAATCATCTGAGATGGGGATCCACAGATCTATCATGCTATTTCCAAACCTCACACCTTTCCCTAGGTAGTTGAGCCAGGACTTGGCAATTTCTGTTCATAATGTAGACTTTGTCGTTGGTTTGTGGCTGTTTCTGTTGTATTGAGATGGGCTGGTATGGCTGGGAATTTCAGTCGTGTTCCCTTTTATAGTTATTTTTTTGATTCTGGATCTTCGCAAATTTGTTGTCCATCTATTTTTCTCAAAATACCCCTTTTGCCCCCTACTGAAGTGTAGGCATGGGGATTTTCCTGATACAAGTACAGGGATCAAAAAACTTCCAGTGCAATTAATCTCTAACATGAAAATTGGCTCAATACCCAGCTACTAACTCAGGTACGTTGGCGACCTGTAGCCATTAAAGACAGGGCTCAGTGAGGTCAAGCTTGCGTAACTTAAAGCACTTTCCTCGGGGCGAGCTGCGGGGTCGGAAGTGAGGTTGGGAGGCTGTCCACACTTTTTCGTCCTAATAATCCAGAAGGTTTAGCGCGGAGAATACTTTAGCCGGGCGGTTGGCTTCCCCTCTGCAAGCACCTGTACCCTAGCCAGACCTGTCACAAGCAACCGGATAGCCCACCCTACAGTGCAGCATCTACTCACGATCCAGTTGGGAGGATATTCCCCGCAGCCCTAAGCCCCCCCCAATCCCTTCGGACACCACATTTTCTCCTTTTTCCCCCTCATTTCTTAGGGCATCCTGTATGACACCCGGGTCGTGCATCACGAACACAAACTCAAAAGGTTTTGTCTATGTTCAGTCGAGAGTATCTTGGGATCCTTATTCTTTCTATCTCGCCGGAGGTGTCCTATATATACACAAGCTTGACTTTATAGAAAAAATTCTTCATCTAGAACAACTCATAGTCTCTCCCAGTGTTCCCAACGGGCCAGGCCGATAGTAGGCCGTAGGCCGGGCTAAGGCAGGCCACTCCGGAAGACAGCCTAGGCCATATAGGCTGAATTCGATCGGCCTACGAAAGCCTATCAGGCCTGATAGGCGCCTATAGGCCCGGAGATTAGCGTTGAGAACAGATTGCGTTAAGGGTATTCAACCCCCCCACCCCCCACCCCTCTTCCGAGTTTATCGCCTGTGATTTTTTTTCCTCCTTTACCTTCGGCTATTATGATACTTCTTAATTAATCACAAAACCAGTTAATTAATTCACTACCTCTAGTATTTTTTTGTGTTTTTTTGCTAATAAGCGAAACCGTTACTTTATTTTTAATCATATTCCGTAATTGGGAAACATTTACCGTGAATTTTGCTGTTGACACAGAGCAGCTGCTCACTATGAGTGGGTCGGCCGAAGCCGTATAGGCCGGCCTAGGCTATATAGGCCAGGCCGGCCTATCAGGCAGCCGGGAAAAAGCCTATATGGCCTATAGGCGGGCCCGGCCAGGCCAGGCTCAGGCTTAACCAGGCCTGCAGGCTCGGGCCAGGCTAGATCCGAGAGAATTTCGACAGGCCGGGCCCGGCTTTACCGAAGCCTGGCCGGCCTGGCCCGTTGGGAACACTGGTCTCTCCTATCTTCGTTTCACCTCCCCATCCACACAACACCATCGAACATTCCCGAAACTCATTCCCTGATTCTCTTCTTCCAGCTTCGTTCTCTTATACAGGTTCCCTCATCATCCATAATCCGTTACACTCCTGACACCGTCTTCTGTTTCCTAACCATCATAGTGCGACACCTTTGCGTTCCAACTCCTAGCAAACCCTAATCTCTAACCTCCGGTCGCCCCTAGTGCCGGTCCCTCAAATATCCCAAACATTTCTGCTTCGTCTAGCTCCTGAACCAAACATCCGATTGCACTTCTGATACCTTACTACACAATCGTACAACCATCATCAAATCGAATTCTTCTCAACCGTGTACCACTAGTGCTCCTACTATATCCAAGATATGGGACCTTCGTGAAATTTCAACACAAACGACCTCCCCCGCAAGGTATCATAGGGAAAATGTTATTTTCGGGACATCGGGGTTCGAATAATATAGTGCGTGGGCAAAATCAACCAAGCACCGAAGATTGATAACAACACAACACTCCCCATCACCCTGCAGTTTCAACATCATCTAAAGAAATTTCTTCAGATCAAATATTAGTTTCTACTATCTATTCTGCTGTGAATGTACATTTTCAATTTGTTTTTTTGGGTCCCCATTATTATGAGGTTAGTGGGGGAGTGTGGCTGTCATGGCCGTAGTTTTTCATATTAGTTGATGCGGGATTAATTTTGTCAAAGCACGATACTAAATTACATGGTACAGTTCCTTTTTGGTCAAGTCCCCGATTTATCTGCGAATACAGAAAAATCCCATCAAGTACTGAAGGGTATGGGCTAGAAACCCTTCATAACGAAAGAAGCTTCACTCTCCCCATAATAAACAAATAAACAATAGAAACTCTCGCATAGCACTTTTAAACTCCTTTAATGTTAAAATCTAATCATCATAATCTCAAAATAGACCCTCTGATAAAAGGAAAAACCGCATCCTAACAGGCGAGTTTGTCGTTGGCCTCACGATGAAAGAAGAAGCCCTTCCAACTAGCTTCCCCTCCGCTTAGTTCGGCCTTCGCAGGGCCTACTCCCTCCTTATATTGAACAGTTTGGGTCCTCCCCTTGCCTCTCTTATTCCAAGGCCTGGCACTCGGTTAAGATATGTTTGTACCACTACATAGAAGGAAAATGCAGCACCCCACAGCAACATGAGTGGTGGATAGCGTGCAACTTTGCTTTCTTCCCTCTCGGCTTTCTAGACGTGGTCAAGACGGGGGTGTATATGAAAACATAAAAAATGCATCCTTATCCTTCTACAGATCACTTACGTCTGCTTCCTCTTATGCACCCAACCCCATGCCTACCCCGGCGATAACGAAAGAAACATCCCGCCTAATCCCTTAACAACGGGGTGCATGGGGAGAGCTTCCACTCTCGCGCTTTCGGTTCAAATGCCAGGCCATTGTGATGGTATCATAACTCTACAAGCAGGATGCTGTACCAGAGGAACCGATGAGCGCAGGTGAGAGGAAGTGCGCATAGTATGGAGGAACACTGAAGTCTGGACGTGTGTGGGCACAATAGGGTGTGAACAGTGTTCCCAGCGGTCCAGTTCGTCCGTCTTTAGGGTAGGACGGGACGGACCACGGCTCATGCCCCGTCTCTTTGAGAAGGTGAGGGCAGGGCGGACGGTAGGAGTATATAGTCCGATAGCCTGGACCTCCGGTGCTCACCCAAATTGAAATCATGCTCTTCAGAACCAAAGATTATAACATCATGAGACATCACTCGTGCCGTTACCGGCCTTCCACCAGCATCCCCTGCCGTCTCCCACCACTCTCGACTGTCCCTCACAGTCCCCCGGCCCCCGCCATCGTCCTCCGCCGTCTCCCCTCGGTCCTATCGTCTCATTGGGGAAGTTGTTGAAATCACCAACGATCACTCGGCACTGAAGAATGCTCCTCTTGTACAATTCCGATCTTGTCGCCCTTTAGCTAGTTGCTCCTCTTGTCATTTATTAAGAATCAAAGTGGAGGAACAGACATGCCTAGTTAGTATATTATTCATGAGTATCCCATACGTGACCGGGAATCACCGGAGAGCACAGCGGGGGATGAATCGGAATGCAGGAGGCAATGAGGACTGTAAACCATTGTTCTATAAGCATCTCCGGAAATATTTCCGCAGCTGCTGAAGTCCGGGGAGGATCTTTGTGTTGCAACATACATCTCGAGGTACTCTCACCAATCTTTTTGTCGGCCTCCGTACTTTCTTGAATTTATGCTGCATTATGATGCTTGCTCTTGTTCCTGTAATACACACTGCTGTGCCGCGTATGCGCTTCCTACACCCAAATTATTTCCCTGTGTTTGCTTTTATACATAGTGCCTCTGCTTCCTTCTCCTCTCCCCCTTTCCTTTTTCTGAATGACAACCTTTTCTTCTCTAAAAAGCCAATTCGCAACACTTTGTATTATCTATACAATGTAGTGGCACTTCTACGACTGCTAAAACTTATATTTTCGCTAGCTAGAGCAGTCGTCTTGAGATATGAAGGGCGTTAGAAACAGTTTGCTCAATTCGGTAGTCTTTAGCATGCTGCTCAAACACAGACCATCACAGGAAAATCGAAGCATATCGCGGTAATTTACCTGGAATTTTGGCTAGGCTGGTAGTGTTTATTTGCTGTATTCCGTCCCCGGAGCTTTCCTTTACCTAGGGCACCCTAACTGGCCCCATGAATGCTCCATTGTCGGGAGGCGGGAGGGCAAGCATGAAAGAGGGACTCGGTGGAATAGACACGATTAGATCCTCAAGATAGTGGGATTTTATTTTATTTTTTTCATTCTACGGTAAATATAAGACACAAGAGGAGACATCCCCAGAGAGAATCCCGCCACAACGCTACACTCCAATTTCCAAACCAAGTCCTTTCTATTATCGAGCAGGTGAATGGAAAAGCACTGAAATGGTGGGGGGCGGGCTTATCTTAAAAAAATTCTAAATTTAATCCATGAAATGCCGGAAAAAAGGAAAGAGAAATTACATTAAGGAGGGTGCTTCCTGGATATATCTCCGTCCTGATGGCATAGACTCTACCGGCTCACTTGTCATTTTGGGTAAAAACAAAATTTAATGATGATGTCCGCAAGACGGTCCCATCGTCCTGGGGAATTGAGCGGGGATCGGAGGCGGGGATAGTGAGTAATAGCTGTAAAGTGTCTCCTAATGTTGCAAACGGGGTGAGTGGCTAGGCTAGCACGCACCATGGGGAGGGGGCAGGTTTTATATCTAAAGTGCCCGATACTACGCTGGAAGCTGCATCCTTTTGGGCCTCGAGTAGTTCTGCAACCCCGGAACGCCCATTTTGGGCGGCCCACCAGGATGGTGTTCGGCCATTATTATCAGGCCTATTAGGGTTGACCTCATTCTGTTTCAACAGCAGCTCCACTGCTCCATAGCCCCCGTTCCAGGAGGAGGCCCACGAGAGAGGTGTTCTGCCTCCATTGTCAGGTCTATCGGGGCTAACGTCTTCCCGTTCCAACAGCAGCTCCACCACTTTATCACACCCATATTGAGCGGCCCATGATAGAGGCGTTTGGCCATTGTTATCTAGCCTATCGGGGCTAACGTTTCCCCGCTCCAAAAGTAGTTCCACTACTCCATCAGATCCATTCTTGGCGGCCAATGATAGAGGTGTTTGTCCATTGATGTCTGGCTGATCGGGGTTAACGTCTTCCCGTTCCAAAAGTAGTTCAACTACTCTATTGCACCCATAGCTGGCCGCCCATGATAGAGGCGTTTGTCCATTGATGTCTGGCTGATCGGGGCTAACGTCTTCCCGTTCCAACAGCAGCTCCACTACTCCATAGCCCCCGTTCCAGGAGGAGGCCCACGAGAGAGGTGTTCGGCCATCATTCCCCGGCATATCAGGGCTAACGTCTTCTCGATCCAACAGCTGCTTCACTACTCCATCATGCCCATTCCTGGTGGCCCACAAGAGTAGCGTTTGGCCACCTTCATCCGGCCTATTTGGGTCAACCTCTTTCCGCCTCACAAGCAGCTCCACTATTCCAACACAGCCATTCCTAGTTGCCCACAAGAGTAGCGTTTGGCCATCGTTATCTGGCCTATTTGGGTTGACGTCTTCCCGTTCTAGCAGCAGCTTCACTACCCCATCATGCCTGTTCTTAGCGGCCCACCAGAGCACAGATTGGTAACCGTTTTCTGGTCTACCGGGGTCAACCTCTTCCCGCCCCAAAAGTAGCTCTACTACTGCAACACGATCATTCCGAGTGGCCCAGGAGAGCAGCGTTTGGCCATCATTATCTGACCTATTTGGGTTAACGTCTTTCCTTTCCAACAACAACTTTACTACTCCAACACGGCCATTCCGGGCGGCCCACAATAAAGGCGTTCGGCCAAGCTTATCCGGCCTATCGGGGCTAACGTCTTCCTGTTCTAAGAGGAGCTCCACTACCTTATCACCCCCCTGTTCCGCCGCCCGAGACAGAGGTGTTCGGCCACAATCGTCTTGTCTATCGGGACTAACTTCCCTCCTTCCCAAGAGCAGCTTCACTACGCCGTCACGCCCATTCTCGGCGGCCAAGGATAGTAGAGTCCGGCCATCCCTGTGTCGCCAATTGGGGTTAACCTCTCTCCGTCCCAACAGCAGATTCACTACTCCAACATGCCCATTCCTGGCGGCCAAGGCGAGGGGTGTTCGGCGATAATTGTCTGATTTATCTGGGTTTAAATATCTCTTCCCAAAAAGTAGCCGCATTGCTCGTGGAGTTCCGCGCCAGTGTCCCATGCTCCCAGGATTGACAAATAGCGGACCAAGAAATAGATTAACCACCCCTTCGTACCCACCTCTAGCAGCCCAAGAGAATGCAGTTTGTCCAGATTGGGTGTCCCGCATATGGGGCCGAGTTTCCTTCTGTTCCAAGAGTACTTTCGCCACCTCTTCACGACCATACCTCGCCGCCCACATCAGTGGTGTTAGGCCCGAGCTATCTCGCTCGTTCAGACACCATCTTTTCGTTCGTATCAAATCAATTGCGACTTCGGCAATGCCGAAATACGAAACACAGTGTAATGCAGAAAATGGCTTTTTGTTTTTAAAGCGCCGCTCGTCGGCTGACTTCGCGAGTAATTCGGCAGCTATGTGATTATCATATTGATCAAGGAGTTTCAGAGCAAGGTCTCTGGAGGGACCTGAGAACTTCATTCGCATGTGGGTTCCCCAATTCAAAGCGGAATATTCCAGGAAGGGTATGACTCGGGAGTCATAGGCAGAGCTGGCCGAAAGGTGCTTAATGGTCTGAAAGTTGAGATATGTCAAACATATCTCAGCGATTTTCGCGTGAGGGCTGTCAAACAAGTCGGCATGACGAGAAAGATGCTCTTTAAGAGTGAAATGGATCAGCCTAATGATGGAGGACCCTTTATCGACCACTGCAAGTCCTTGACAACAGCTTAACAGTGTCCGGATCGAAGGCACATTTTTGGCATTAATGTCCGCTGATCCTGCCTCGACCGCTAGGGCGTGGCAAATCTCATCCACGTTCAACGGCCGCCGAGAATGCGAAATCCACATCAGAGCCTCCATCCCGAGTCTTGCTCTATCCCCTTCCTGTGCCTTTATCCGCTCTATGGTTGCACCGTATGCGCCTCCCAAACCCACGCCATCTGTCATTGCACGGAGCTTCTCTCGCCTTCGATGGAGTGTAGTTTCCTGCAGGATAGCCTTTATGTTTAGAGAAACCAGCAGGAATCTAGAGACAGGTCTATCAGCTCATAACCTAATATAATTTTGCCCGTACCCCCGCGCCTTACATTTCTGAAACCGTTGCGGGAATTGTCTCCACGATCTCCTCCTCCAAGTTCTCATCCATCGCGTCCGGTATTGTATCCTCCTTTAGTTTTGCGCGGAGGAATCGAATGATATCATCTCTAGTTGGTGTAGTGGATATAGCTACTGCCATTCGGAGATGCTTCTCCAATTCATCCTGGATATGGGATCTTCCCGCCAGAAAAATCCGAGTATTTAGGGACTTGCGTAGAATTTTCTTTAGTGACACAAACAACTTTGCACGATACTCTGCGACGCATTCGTCTATAGCATCAATGCATATGAAGGTGCGTCGTGAAGTTGAGAGATCCTGTAACATCTCTACAACTTGGTCGAGCCCTAATCGCCGGCCCCCGGCGGCCTTCTGGTCCCGAAAGCCCTGGACGATCTTAGCCGGAATCCTTTCGAGTCCTTGAACGAGTTGTCTCAGAAGGGAACTTAGAACTGCCGTTGGGGATTGCTCCTTCTGGGCAGCAAAGTCGAAGTAGAAGCACACAACTGTAGCATTTCGTCCCATTGCCCAATCGCATATCCTATCTATTACCAAGGAGCTAGAATCACAGTTTCTTAGCAGCACCTTGCTTAAGGGAAGACGTGTTCCCTTACGTGATGTACGTCTTGCCCACCCCCGGATCTCCATGGCAAAACAAGGCTGAATTATCAGATTCCCCGCCGGGGGCATTGAACCAACGCCTGTACTCCGGTGTTCGTAAGAGCCAGTCCCCCACATGCTCGATCCGGTGAGCTCTAATATTATCATGTCGTATCCAGGACTCCAATGGAGATAACCATGCGAGGATCTCAGCCTGCTCGTCTGCGCCAATGATAATGTAATTCACTTCCACCTTATTGAAAGAGTTGATGTTGCCAGAGGCATAGTTGCTATTTTCGCCGGTCCTTAATTGTGACATTTCTCTTTTTCGTCGCTATCTGGGAGGTGGTATTTGAAGAGTATTTAGAGAATGGGCTCTTGAGTAAGGTAAATTTAATCGATAGAGATCCGGAGGCTGAAGAAGAAAAGAGAGGCCATTATATTCTAGCATGTTATGCAGTCAGTTTTATGATTTGCCTTCAACCATTGCTTTTCCGGTACAACACAAGCACAAACTATTCAATCCAATCCACCATTTAGTGGAAAAAAAAGGTCCCTGTCGAAATACAGGTATTAAGATTGAAAACACTATGACCCCACGTCTATAGCTTCAGCGAACATTTATGACAGTCAAGTCTGGGAAAAAAAGAGAGACTAAAACGCAGCATGAATCCATGGAAATTATCAAACATGAGCTCCTGTATTTGCGCTATCACTATTTCACCAGCAGCGAGTTTTACTGTGTTATCATCCGAATAATTAGCATTAGCTTAGTGCAGTATCTCCCCCGGAACAGTCTTGGGGATAGAAGGGGGGGGGCACTGAGGCATGGTTTAGCTGGGATGTTGGTTAGGCAAGGCAACAGCGCCTGCTGTGCATTCTGTGGCGTTTTTCTACTCCAAGGCGGAAGCGCTCTGATCGGTTAGCACTCCACAAATCGCCGGATTTGAGAGATGGGGTATCCCAGGGTCTCTGGCGAGAAATTCTCAATGCAGCTGGTGACCCGTGCTTAGCTCAAGAACTACCAGTAAGAAATAGCTCTTCCCCAGTGAGTGCAATGCCCAATCAGCGAGATGGGGGCCGGGAATCTCTTTGCTCCTTTTCGCGAAGAAGGAAGCAGTTACACATAAAGTATTATCTAGCTTTATTCGCACGCATTGCCGCTAGTAACGTTGAAATAAGAGTTCTTCTTTGTGATCTGTCTCAAATTCGCAATAAGACGCCGTCGCATAGCCCTTTATAGCAAAAACCAGGCTCATATCGATTTATTCCCAGCTGTATTAAATGTTTGCCTCAGCCCCTACTTTATTTCAACGTACAAGTGCCATGGGGGATGTTTTCGCACACACCACTTTGTGACCTCACCAATTTTTACCAATTTTTACCAATCTTTTGCTGGTAAACCACTTTGGTGTGTCCGAAAACATCACCCATGGCACTTGTACTAGCGGCATGCGAATAGCCCAAATAATGCGGTGTCCTAAGAATGTGTTATATCAGTACCTTTTAAAGTAGTGTTGTCCATATATTTCACAAGAATTCTTGTGCTTGCCAATTATTTGAAAAAGACTGGAAAAGCGGCCCGTCCGGCCAGCCGTAGCAGATAACGAGATTCGTATAACATCTAGTAGGAGGAGGATGCATTTCATACCCCTTTGCTCCGAGGTATTATACGCTGAAGCTTGCTCTATGGCAGTGTTCTCACCCGCTCAGTCCGTCCGTCTTTAGGGTATGGCGGGAGGGGCTACGGCTCATAGTCCGTCTTTTTGGGGGCGCCAGGACGGACTACGCCCGGGAAGGTGAGGACCTGGCCGACTACAGGGGATTATAGTCCTAGCACTTGGACCTCGAATGCTAGCCCAAATTGAAATCATGCACTTCCGAAGGAATCTTTAAAAAACATCATAAGACATCACTCGTGCTGTCCCCGGGCGTCCCTGTAGCAACGCGCAATCGTTTCAACTGAGAAGTAATGATAGCTCAATTAAGATCATTGATTACCGCCAACTACTACAAGAATGATAGTAAAGATATAAGAAAGTTATATAGTGTGGTGGTTTGGTTCCGCTTCACCAAGCTTCCACTGCCACCAAACTTCCGCAACAAAGAACAAAGGTATTGAAAGAAAGTATATAGGAACAAAAGGAATAATAAAGAAAGTGTAAAGAAAACAAAATTTGTACTCAGCTTGAGAACAATATAGAAACTTAGAAGAAGCATTTGAGAGGAGAAAGAAACCTTATACTAACAGTCCCTGTTGAAAATCTCGTAGGTGAGGAGAACGAAAAAGAACTGAATACACTTGTAGAATAATAATCAAGATTGTTCGTTGTCACTTGGGTACCAGACCATGGTACTTATACCTCAGAGAGGTATCTAGATACAGGACTAATGAGCGAGCTCCCACTATGCCTAACCAGGCGTGCTTCCATCACATTGAAGCCATTATTCCAACACTCCCGCACTTCAATGATTTCCTTGTAAATAAAGGAAACAAAAAGGAAGGAAAGACGAGAAGGAGAGAATACAAGAAGGGAAGAATACAGAACTCATAGCCTCATTAAAAACCCATTATCCACTGCAAAACCCTGTGGGAAAAAAGCTCTTTGGATAGGGGAAAAGAGTGCTACACAGGAGAATGACAGAATAAGAAAATAAAAGAAGCCATATAGTAGTATTCTTCTAGGATGCCCATTCCCGTAGTCCCATATGGTGTAGATGAGGCCAGAATGTTGTGGCCGGCAAGGGCTTGGTCATGATATCAGCAAGGTTGTTGTTGGTGGAGACATGCTGGAGGTTAAAGTTTTTTCTTCTATTTTGATATCATGGGATCTCTCAATAAGCAGAGGCCAGAGTCTGGATTAGCGTACCGGTTAGCGTGCTGCTGGTCGCGAATTTTACTCTCTCAGACCGCCCAAGGGATAATTATGGAGGTCCACCACTTTCGTATCGGTTGATGGTGGCGGCAGGGTAACTTGGGCTACCGTCTCCGGCTGACTTGCTTTGCTCTACCACCTAGAAGGCTAAGTTTATACAAGACAGAACAAGGCCTCTGCGGCCTTCTCGGTATTCTTTCTTTGGCATGTGCTGGTATGTTGTGTTGCTGGCATTTATGTTGGATTCTAACCTTCAGTACTGCTGTGTTGGGCTCATTGTTTTTTTCCCCCGCGATGGTTGCGTTGCACGGAAACTCATCCATTTTTGTTCTCCGATGTAACTTAGGATATTCGCCCTCTCCTCTCACCGTTCCCTCCCTTCATCATAATTTAGCCGAGCCGGTACCAATACATTCCAATGTCCATTCACACCGCCTCCCTTCATCCCTATGCTGCAACACAGGCATTCAATCTACACTAGTTAACCCAACCATCCGGTACGCTACCCCGCTGTGCCAGAATTGACACTATCATAATTTATGTCTACGGCACTGTTAAATACGGAAGAAAAAAACTAGCACCACATAACTATAAAATCTGATGTCGAGTATTACCCCTTTTTGCCACGGCCATGTAGAGTTGAGGTAATCCGGTCATAACAATGAGGGTTATAGTACTGTGCGTACTAGTTAACCGTTGTCATATGAGGGAAGAAGGAAAAGAAAAGGATATAAGTTACGGGCAAAACGAAGATTAAAAGTGGGAGCTTAGATAAACCAAAGCTGCCCCGTTGGTCTTCATATTGGTGGCTACCACACTAAAGTACTTTTCTATTTACTTTGCTAAACCATAGACTTCAATATTACACAGGCTTTCTTCGCGGATGCCTACTATGCTTTACAACCTTGCCGAGCATAATACCAAGAGGGGTAGTTCCTGGTTCCATAGAATCCAGTGAGTTACTAGGTTGTGGGAAGAGCTTCTCCGGACTGCATCAACATCACGAAAGAATATGCTGCTATACTTTAAACCAGATGATATGCGAGGTTTTGAACCCATTCATTGACAACTATCTGAATCGATGTGTGTGTAGATATACGGGGCTTGGATATTACATCACAGGGGCTCTAGGGGTGTTAATTCACCGCAGGGACGGATTTGCGTAGCCGCGGGACGGAGGGTGCGGCGTTTCCCGCCACCAGTGTCTTAAACCTACTCGCCGGGTTACTAACAAAACCCCGGGCGGAATCGGTTACGCTGTCCTAAAGTAAGTTATCCATGGGGTTCCACAGAGACCCCTCTTTTCTTCAGCTCCCAGTGATTCCATCAACCGGCCAATTTCATCACCTATTCTCTACCAGTTTCTCAATATGTCACAATATCGCTTTTTTTTTCATAACAATACCAACTCCTTCAATACTACAAGCATCTTTCATAATGTGTGGAACCACTATACTATTCCTGATGAGCGACCTCAAATCTTGACCTGGTTATCCCCACTACAACCTAAGCTACGGCATGAGGGAATTCAAGTCAGCCGGGTCGAAAATGTAGGGGAATGGGTCTTAGAGACCGAGACGTTCAAAAGCTGGTGCGCTAGTAGTGGGGAAAGTCGACCCGATAAGCCAGTTTTGTTTTGCTTTGGAGATCCAGGAGTTGGCAAGACTTTTATTAGGTATCAAGGACGAATCTCAATGGGTGGATACGTGCTAACAAGTCATAATGCTAGCTCATTGGTGATAGACAAGTTGGGGGATCAGGCCAGAATCCAGGAGGTCACGGTCGCATGCTTTTACTTTGACTTTGCGGTTCAAATGGAACAGTCCCCGGCAAGTATGCTGGGCGCCGTGCTCAGACAGGTTGTGGTCGGACTAGAAAAGATCCCTGGGGAAATCGCACAAGCATATGGAGACGAGAAACATGTAATCGGTGGACGGGGACCACAGCTTACGGATATTGTGACGATGCTGGAGAATACAGCTCGCCTAAAGCGCACATTCATTTGTATCGATGCGTTAGATGAATGTGCGGCGGAATATCGAGCCGAGATTCTTGAATCGCTCAATCGGATTCTACAAAGGTCTCCGGGCACTCGGGTGTTTGTGACAGGAAGACCGCACATCGAGGCCGAGGTCAGAGAGCTTCTTTCTAGAAGAGTAATGGCGTTACAAATCACTCCTAGGAGAGATGATATCATCAGATATCTTCACCGCAGACTGGAGAAAGACACGAGGCCAGGGGCGATGGACCGCAGTCTGAAGGAGGACATCCTAAAGAAAATCCCGGAAGATGTTTCGGAAATGTAGGTAGACAACGACACTGGAGGAGCTACCTCAAGTTATCCGCTGACAGATAGATGTGTAGATTCCTGCTGGTCTCATTGAATATCGATGCGATCCTTCAAGGAACCACAATCAGTAGCCGGCGGCGAAAACTCAACACAATGGTGGATGGCTTGGGATTGGGAGGTGCTTATGGTGCGACGTTGGGCCGGATAAAGGAACAGGGTAAGGAGGAATCGAGGCTAGGCATGGCAGCATTAATGTGGATCTCTCACTCGGAGCGGCCCTTAAAGGTCCAAGAACTGTGTCATGCCCTAGGAGTTGAAATAGGAGCGGCGGATCTCGATGGCGACAATGCTCCTTCGATAGGGACACTACTAGCCTGTTGTCAAGGCCTGGTTGCCGTAGACAAGGAGACTTCCACGGTCCGGTTAATTCACTTTACACTTCAACAATACCTCCAGGCCCACCCTGAGCTTTTTAATGGAGCTCACGCAACAATAGCAGAGACCTGTTTAAGTTATCTGGATACTCATCAGGTCAGGGCTCTTTCGACCAATCCCTCTCCCGATCTCGAGGACACACCCTTTCTAGAATATTCTTCTCTCTATTGGGGGATGCACGCAAAAAGAGATCTTTCAGCCCGTGCGGAACAGCTTGCCCTAAAGCTATTTGAGGACAACAATAATCACATATCCATAAATCTCCTCTTGGACGCAGAGAAACCTTGGCTTCTCTTTCTTGGTCACGATAAATATCCCGGGTTCAGTAGTTTACATTGTGCGTCCTTCTTCGGGATTGTCAAAATGGTAGATGAATTGATAAAGGCTGAAGACTGCGATGTCAACAAAGCAGACTGCATAGGTATTACACCTCTGGTGTGGGCTACTTGGAACGGGCATGAGGAGGTGGTGAAGCTACTACTGGGGCGAGGCGATGTCAAACCCAACAGGCGGTGTGTTGGCGACCGAACTCCACTCTTGTGTGCTGCTTGGAGGGGGCACGAGGGGGTGGTGAAAATGCTGCTTGACCTGGAAGACATCCATCCCGACGAGCCGGAATTCCTCGGCCGAACGCCACTCTGGTGTGCTGCCGAGTATGGGCGCGAGGGAGTTGTGAAAATACTACTCGGACGGGACGACGTCAACCCCGACAAACCAGATAACGCTGGCCAAACACCACTCTGGTCTGCTGCCTTCAATGGACACGGGGGAGTGGTGAAAATACTACTTAGGAAGGACGAGGTCAACGCTGGCAAACCAGATAACGCCGGCCAAACACCACTCTGGTGTGCTGCTTGGTATGGGTACGAGGATATAGTGAAAATACTACTCAGAAGGGGGGACTTCAACCCTGACCAATCGGATAACTCTGGCCAAACACCGCTCTGGTGCGCTGCTCGAAATGGGCACGAGGGAGTGGTGAAAATACTACTCGGACTAAAAAACGTCAACCCCAACAAACCAAATAAGCACGGTCAAACGCCACTCCATTGTGCTGCTTTCTGGGGGCACGAGGGAGTGGTAAGGATACTACTGGGACGGGACGACGTGAACCCAGGCGGACCAGATGGAGGTGGCCAAACACCGCGCTCGTTGGCTGCTAGCTCTGGCCATGCCGGAGTGGTAGCTCTACTCTCGCCCCCAGCCAGTGTTCCCATCCGTCCGGGGCGGCCTAAGTGCAGGGCTGCCGTCTTTGGGCAGGACGGCGGGCCCTACAGGGTGAGACATTTTAGTTCAGAGCAGGGGGTGGACGGCCGAGGACTGCAGGGGACGGCAGGGGATGGCCGGAGACGGTGGGGACGGGTGGGGACGGCCGGAAAAGGATGAGGACGGCCTGGGACGGTGGGGGACTACGGGAGACGGCAGGGGACCGCCGGGGGCCGCCGGGGACTGCAAGAGTGATGTCTCATGATGTGAAAAGAATTCGTTTGGAGGTGCATGATTTCGGCTTGGCTAGTGCAGGAGGTCCAAGCGCTGGGACTATGGTCCCCTATAGTCCGTCCGGTCGTCACCTTCCTGGGCGTAGTCCGTCTTAGTACCCCCAAAAAGACGGACTATGAGCCGTAGTCCGTCCCGTCCTCCCCCGAAGACGGACGGACTGGACGGTTGGGAACACTGCCCCCAGCATCTACCGCTCCCCGCACGACATAAGACTGAGGAGGCATTTTTCTCACAGCCCCCCACTACGGCTAGCCTGTATGCCATTTCCCCAAAGACCGCAATTGCTCTGTAAACATGCCCGCCCTGATCCCTGCCTCCTTCCTCTCTTCCTCTCCTGCCTCCCACAGTAGTTTTGAATACCAACTTGTCGCATTTTCCATCCCTCCTTTCTTTCCCGAGCAAACCCCCCCATTCATGTTATGCTATTATAATAGAGGTGGCGCATCTTGGAGCTTCAGTCATATTTACTTTTTTCTTCTGTTCTTGCTGTAAATATTCTTTGTTCATATATTTTTCATTAAATTCTATTCTTTTTCTAGAGTTGCTTTCCCCCCCTCCCTTCTAAATCACAAGCATAGGAGTCGTTTCAATACAAGTATAGAGACAAAATAATGATAAGTGGAAAATTTTCTCACGACCCGGGAGCTAGCTATCAGCTCTAGGATAGTGGTGATTGGTGCTCATAGACATGGTTTGATGGAAATCACTAAACCCGCACCACTCCCCCCTAGGTGAGCGCTCAAAGATGCGGTCGGGGGACAGCCCGTCTAGCATTGACACTATACCGAAGATTTTAGTAATAAGGTACAACACCGAAAAATGGTATCTTCCAACCCAAAGATCTAATACCAGGTAATGGTATCTTTTCCCTAAGGTCCATGCTTCAGAATGTGCTGGCTAATTCATTTAACCACGGTTAGAAAAAGCCACTCTAGATTGCCAATCTGCAGGCTAGGGAATTTTCAAACATGACTCGAAGAAGACGCTTTGGCTAGTATATGAGGAAGATTGCGTGCAGAGAGGGCTAGTAGGGAATAGAAAGTTGGATGCACAATATTTATCCGGGATACCGGCAGGTTGCGTATTTAACAATCATAATTGAAATTTCGTTTCCTCATCTACATCCCGTGGGCAAATCCACTCTTGCCCCCCCCCTCTTGTGTCTCCACCGCGGTCGGGGGTGGTATTTTATACCGGCCTAGTTCATAGTGTTTTGTACCTTACGGGAAGCCATAGTCCCGTGCTGTACCGGAAAGTGTTAGGCCGAATGCTTGGAACACTAGCCGTTTAAACCTGATGGAAAAGTGAAGGCATCTTTGCTACTCGGGATCAATCGATTCTCCTTAACATCAACAGTGCCGGAACAAAAGCAGGATATGTGCATCCCACTTTAGCGATGTCAAAAATCAGTCTGGGTACTGTGGGGCGGACAGGCAAGTTTACAGAGGGTGGGCGTTTTCAAGTGTTCTTGATTCTTTTCTAACACGTGGATAGCCAGTGAGTTTAGCTAGCGGGGACATGGTGGCCATAGCGGGGATAGGGCTGATAAGGGGTTGTAGTTAGCTGCTAGAGAAAGAAGTGATTCCCCCCCCCCCCCTTGCAAGCTCCGCCCCTCCGCCCTCCTTACTCTTGGGCTCCCGGATGTGTGAACGATATATACCCTCCTGGGAGTACTCTTCCCTTTTCTTCGATCTCGATGTTTCCCCCTTTCCCATCATTTCACTTACCTAGGTATTTTTCTACGACTCTCCCGGACCACAATAAGGGTCCCGATTCGGCCTTTCAGCACCAAGCTCCATTCCAAGACTCGTATCCACAATAACTGTTAGACTTCCAACACCAAACTGGTGTTTTCCAATAAAATTGTTGCAAGACAGGATCGGAACTTGCACGAAGAAATGATAATTAAAAGTAGTGAAGATCTCTTATTGTGATAACGCTTCTCCATTGAATAATAAGGAGGACATATATCAGCTATATAGTACAGTGGTTGAGTTCAGCCATTACCACCGCTATCCCTCCACAAAGAAATTAAGGAAGAACAAAGTCTATCAAAGAAGTAACCTGAGAGGAACACAAGGAACAATGAAAGAATGCACACTAGGCTTCAACCAGTAGCGAGTATGGAAAACGTAAAGAGCTGAAAGAAGCATTTGAGATGAGAAAGAAACCATATTTGAGAGGAGCAAGAAACCATATTGGAACAAAAACTAGTTGAGTCAGGGCGAGTGATAGTCGGTGATGGTATTTTAGAGCAACAACAGGAAGGGTGGCGATATTTAAGTTACCTTCTCGGGGGTAATAGCGCTCAGCTGTAGCAGTGTGTGTCTACAGACCAAAGCATTTACAGGTTTCTTGTTTTGCACGGACTCTAATAGTCATAATAGTTTTGTCCACATTTTGTCACAGTGCGGTACAGTACAAAGTTCAGAGAGGATTTCTCAAGCGTTCTAAATTGGAAAAATAAAGTGATCCCGTTATGTTATAACAGGTGGCTCTGGGGGGACCTAAATTCGTGGAAATGGTTATTGTCGATATATTTAGTCGGGCAACCGGCGTTTCCGATCGCTTGAAACCCCCAGGACACTCTAAAATGTTACCCAGATGACACTCTCATTCAGAACTCAGCGGAGATTTGCTGGGCAGTTTCTGTTAGATATTCTTGTCACAGATTCTACTTCCTGAGTTAATGCCCTAAGCTCTGACAGAAGATTACCCATCATATTCCAGGATTCTTAGGTTTACTACTTAGGTTAGCTGTGGAAAGGTATGATAATTGGTTTCCCCGAATTTCCGCCTCGGCTGTTAGAATAATGGGAACACTATGACGGATGTACCGTAGTTGTAATAGCGGTGGTGTGGAGATCACTCCCGGATAATTCATGCGCTTGAGGGTAGCCCCGGGGAGGGCTTAACTGGAGTAACGGGAGTCTGAAAGTATGCAGCGGAGAGGAGTGTACAGCCCTGTTCAAACGAATGGAAGTCTGTTGGCGCAAGGCATGGTTTGCCTGCCATTACCGCAAACACTGCTACCTGGGCAACCGCCCTCCTTGACTAGCGATACTGGGAGAGATTGGAGTACCCCAAGCACCTCATATTCCGGCCAAAACGGGATATCGCCTACATAAACTAATTTCGGAGAAGCTGGGATAGGAGAAGCACTGCGGATAGTAGCTGTACCAATGCAGTTTGCTCCCTAATTAGAGATTTTGAGGCTTTTAAAGCAAGAGATGGTAATAAGAATGGGGCAGCAAGGAGTAAGTACTTTCTGCAATAGCTCCTGCGTCGTTTTCTTCTTCCTTCTTCCACTCTTTCTTCCTCTTCCTCTTCTACTGTATGCAGTTGCTGTGTGGGTTTGGTGTGGAGGGCCTAGGCGGAGGGTCTTTGCCTGGGGGGAAAATATCATATCATAAAATTATCATATCATACCTCGAACCTTTATCAAACCCCAACACCTAAAATATGGGAACGTATTTTCTGTTGGAAATGGTCAATTGCTGCTCACCATATTAACCCCGGCCGCATATCAGTCCGGCGGCCCCGCACCTATCCTACCTCGATATCGTTCAGACAAAGAACTATCTGACATGCGCGCTGGATCAATACATCCATCGGAAGGAAAGCGAACACCCGGAAGCATATCTTGTCCAGCAAACTCAGCATCGGCACAGCGTGCACTCGACAAACCTCCGGGGAGGCACTTGCGATCGGTGAGAACGACTCGAATGCGAGTAGGCTATGGAGCCTGGAAGAGTTTTCTTTGTTTTTTCCTTTGTTAGCATGATTGTTTTTCACGGGAGAAAAGGGAGACCTGCGTAGAAGAGGGGGGCGAGCATGGAAGGTCTGGGGGCCGGCATGGAAACGGCAGTATGCGTGGAAGAGCATGGATCAGTATGACGATCGATGGGAGGATTGGACTCCGTGGGTGGAAGGAAGATATTGTTGTTTTTCCTATATACTTTTGTTTTCGCCGTTAGTTATGTTAGTATCATCGAGCATAGTGAGAGAGTGTGTGTTGTTGTTGAAGAGAAAATTTCCCCCGCTTCAGTGTGCGATCGTGTTACCTTTTGCCTTGGCATTTTTTCGTTTCGTTTCACTACCGATCACTCGTCGCCGTTATTCGCTGTTCAACCATAGTCGATTTGTAAAATTTTCGAACCCCCGGTGTATAGGGAGTGTTTAGAGTAATTATTTTTTCGTTTTTGGCTATTTTTTTATATTATTGCAAAGTATTATGATTTTCCAACACCACCCGAAGGGATTTCTCCAGATAAATTTCTACTATGTATTCAACTATGTATTTACAATTTTAATCTGTATTTTTTTTTGATTTACATGATTGTGGGTTGGTGAGGCAGTATGGTTGTCATGGGTGAAAATTTTCCTGTCGCTGAGTCCCTGGAACAATATCTTCGGATATGGTGTGACATTTTCCCTTTTCCCCTCCTCACTCCCTAGCATCGTAGTTTAGAAGCACCGGCAACAGTGCCTTTCAGATTCCGCCCATATTTTGCCTCCCTTCCCTCCTTCATCCCTAGGCTGCAACACCGGCATCCAATACATTCCCATCAGTCTATCTAGCATTGCCAACAACCTCCGCCTGCCTAGGAATAACACGGTACGTCACTGTGCCATACAAGGATTCATACTATTAGATTACCTACCGCAAAAACTAGAATAATTGGACCCTGTGCTATGTAGTCCGAAATTTCCTCCTCCGGAAAAGGGGGGGGGAATACACCAAACAACACGCCCCCTGAGGCAAAAGGAAAATTAAAAAAACACAGACCTTACTAGGGGAGGCAGATCCAACGTCCTAGCTCCTGGTCTAATTATTCGAGTTTTTACGGTATAGGGCATGCAGTTCTGCGGTTATGCGGATATGCAGTCGCACGGATATGAGGTACTCGAGTATGAGGATAGGCATATATGTGGCCAGGAGATATACCGCTATTGGCCATATGGTGTTATGGGTGCACAGCGACTAGACACTTATTAGAGAAGTAGGTTGCTGCTTTCATATCCTATGCCGCTATCCATAGGGTACTGGTTTTTGGTTTTGTTGATACCCATTTCTATTAGGCATTAAGTATTCAATATTCAATTTGGCTTCATGATGTTTCTTTTATACCCTTTGTCATCAGACATACAGGAGTTGGCACATTGGCAGGGGATAAGCTTTAGTGACGGAAGATCATGGAATGTCAAGATGGTTCTAGATCACTTGAGATACTGTGGGTTTTGTCTACTTAGTATGTTTATTTAGAGTTTGTTGAGTTTCGGGAGTTTGGCGTTTTTTTTTTTTGGCTGGGAGATATATATCTCCTCGCTAGCAGATTGGTCTTCCATGCTCCGCTACGCTCTGAGCCTCTTGTAATTGCGCTTTTGTTCCCCCCACCCCGCGCCCCCACCCGCAGGCGCCACCCGATACTTTGTTTTAAACTAGAGTATGTCTAAAGTGTGGCGCGACGTCGAAAAAAAGGGTACATCGCGCCACAAAATCTGATGCCGGGTAATGATGTTCTTGAATAGTTCATGTCGGGTTGAGGTGATCCAGTCGTAGCAGTGAAGTTCACACGGGGGTAAAATAACTGTCATATGGGAGAAGAGGGAAGAGAAAGGAATACACCGGCAAAACGAAGATTAAAATATAGGAGATTAGATAAACTAACGGCTTCCCTTCAGTATTCATAGCAGATTTTACGTAACTTTCTAGCATATGCGTAGTTACTGGACTACCACTTTACTAAGCTATACATTTGAATTTTCCCCACGCTTCGTAATCGAGTCCGCACTATGCTTGGCAGCCTTGCTGAGTAACGAAAACAAAAGACCCCGGGTAGGTGTATCTACTCTGCGAAACGGGCGAAGTACTGTACGGGCAAACAACTGTCATTATCAAGAAATCACATCTGGAAACAGAAAACACACAAGTCACGATCAATTCAAATCCGTTAAGTTAATCCGCAAACCCTTTGCCCAAAGCCAACCCAGAGAACCGCAAAGAAGAGAAAAAAAACCAACCGAAAGAAAGCCTAACCTTACTGGTTGCCGGACTAACTAGGTACAGGAGATCCCCCTCCCGTTATCCGCTACCACTAATTTTCCTTTGTTAGTTCAAAGTCCAAACGGTTCCTCTGTTGTACTGTGGTGCTGTCGTCGTCGTGGTGCGAAGAGCCAGAGAAGTGAAGGATCGGAACCTTACCAAGACCCTGTCTGCCAAGAATAAGCAACAGCCACCCCCCCCTGTGGAAACGTGACGCCTTCCCAAACAAAGATCATAAACCACTATCTATACTGCCAAAGTTATTCGTAGACTAGCTAAAAAATCGCAAAGCGAGTAAAGCCAAATCTTTTCCATAACGGTATCAATAAGCGCAGCCCCTAGCCTCACAGGATCTACCGTAGTGAGGCACTGTACGAGGCCGTTGGAAGAGTTTTTCCGGCTCGTGTCGGCCCCGCAAGGGAATATACTGCGATGCATTAAGTTAGATATGTCGGAGTTTCGACTAATTCATTAATATGGCCCCATGTACTTATTTATTACCAAGCTAAGCGACTCCACCCAAGGGGCTCCAGGGTGTTTGCTCATTACAGCGAAGGATTTGTGCTGCACCGTAAGAGAACATTAGAAGGGGTGTGGCACTTCTGGCTGCTGCGACAGCTATCACAGCCATAGTGTTGTTGACAAAAAATTGGGGGGGGGATTGATTGGACGGTGCTGGAATGCATGAGGTTCCACAAAGACCCCACTTTTCCTCCGCCTCCAGGAATTCCAGTGCCGGTGGTCGCCTACCTCCATCGATCATCATCTACAATACTCGAAGCAGCAAAATAAGAGAAATGTCTCAATCATTCAGTAATAACATCAACTCTTGGAACACAACTGTTAATAACGTTACTGTTGCCGATAACCGGTCTAATTTGCTAGCCTGGTTGTCCCCACTGAATCCAAAGGTACGGCATCAAGATATTCGTAACCGCCGAGTCGAGGATGTGGGGGAATGGGTCTTCCAAACAGAAGAATTTAGAAGTTGGCACGCGGGTAGTGGAGGAAGCGAATCCGATAAGGCAGTCTTGTTTTGTTACGGGGATCCCGGGGTGGGCAAGACATTTATCAGGTAGCAAGGACAAACCCTTATGGAGGGGAGAAGGGCGAGTGCTGACAAGTTGCGATGTCAGTTCATTGGTGATAGACAAGTTGTGCGATCAAGCGACAGGCAGGAGGGCCGCGGTTTCATGTTTTTATTTTGACTTCGCCGCCCAAAAGGAACAATCCCCCACGAGCATGATGGGTTCCCTACTGAAACAGGTAGTGAGTGGGCTAGAAGAGATACCCGAGGGAATAACACAAGCATATGAAGACCACCAAAGGGTCATTGATGGGCGGGGGCTAAAGCTTATCGATATTGTGAAAATGCTACAGACTACCGCTTCCGAAAAACCAACTTTCATATGCATCGATGCCCTCGATGAATGTGTGGCTGGGTATCGAGTCAAGGTTCTTGATTCGGTTAATCAGATCCTCCAAAGGTCTCCAGGTACTCGGGTGTTCGTGACTGGAAGGCCGCAGATCCAAGCTGAGGTCGAGAAACGTCTTTCTACGAGAGCAACGGTTCTGCACATCACACCGCGGAGACATGATATTATAGGTTATCTTCATACTAGACTGGGCGAAGACACAAAACTAGGTGCCATGGACGATAGCCTGAAGGCAGACATCCTGAAGAAAATTCCGGAAGATGTATCGGAAATGTACGTAGAAGCGAGTACACCAGAGTAACCTCAAGTTGTAAGTTTCCACTAACAGATACATATTTAGATTCTTGCTAGTCTCGCTGAATATCGATTCGATCCTTCAAGGAACCACAATCGGTCGTAGGCGCCAAAAGCTTAACGCAATGACCGACGGCTTAGGATTAGAGGGTGTTTATGGTGAGATGCTGAGCCGAATAAAGGGACAGAATGAGGAGGAATCTAGGCTCGGCATGGCCGCCTTGATGTGGATCACTCATGCAGAGCGGCCCTTGAAGGTCGACGAACTGTGCCATGCCCTAGGAGTCGAAATAGGAGCGGCTGGTCTCGATAGCGACAATGTTCCTTCGATAGGAACACTACTAGCCTGTTGTCAAGGACTTGTTGCCGTAGACAAGGAGGCTTTCACAGTCCGGTTAATCCATTACACTCTTCAAGAGTACCTCCGGGGTCATCCCGATCTTTTTTGTAGAGCTCACGCGACGATGGCAGAGACCTGCTTAAGTTATCTGAATTCCCATCAAGTCAAAACTCTTTCGACCACTCCCTCTCCCGATCTCGGGGGCACACCCTTCCTAGAATATTCTTCTGTATATTGGGGAATACACGCAAAAAGAGATCTTTCAGCCTATGCCAAACAGCTTGCCCTAAGGCTATTTGAGGACTACAGTAACCACATATCCATAAAACTCCTATTAGACGCAGAGGGATCGTGTCCCTCCCCCCTTGGCTGGCATAAATATCCCGGATTCAGTAGTTTACATTGTGCATCCTTCTTCGGGATTGTAAACGTGGTGGCTTATTTGATAGAGGTGGAAGGCTGTGATGTCAACCAAGCAGACTGCATAGGTGGTACACCTCTGATGTGGGCTGCTTGGAATGGGCATGAGAGGGTGGTGGAGCTACTACTAGGACAGGACAACATTGAGCCCAACAAACAGTGTTTCTGCAACCGAACACCACTCTTGTATGCTGCTTGGAGGGGGCGCGAGGGGGTGGTGAGGACGCTGCTCGGACGGGAAGACATCCGCCCCGACAAGCCGGAATGCCTCGGTCGAACGCCACTCTGGTGTACTGCTGAGTATGGGCGCGAGGGAGTTGTGAAAATACTACTCGGACGAGACGACGTCGACGCCGACAAACCAGATAACGAGGGCCGAACACCGCTCTCTGTTACTGCTCAGTATGGGTATGAAAGAATAGCAAAAATACTACTCGAACGAGACGATATCAATGCCGGCAAACCGGATATCTACGACCAAACACCTCTCTGGCGTACCGCTTTCAGTGGGCACGAGGGCGTGGCGAAAATGCTACTAAGGCGGGGCGACGTCGACCCCGACAAACCGTCTAGCACCGGCCGAACACCACTTTGGTGCGCTGCTTTCCATGGGCACGAGGGCGTGGTGAAAATGCTACTGAGGCGGGGCGACGTCAACCCCGACAAACCAGATAGCGCCGGTCAAACACCACTCTGGCGTGCTATCGCAAATGGGAACGAGAGAGTGGTGGAAATACTACTCGGACGGGGTGATGTCAGCCCCGGCAGGCCTGATAATGCCGGCCAAACACCTCTCTGGTGCGCTTCTTGGAATGGGCACAAAGAAGTGGTGAAAATGCTACTCAGGCGGGGCAACTTCAACCCTGACCAGCCAGATAACGCCGGCCGAACACCACTCTGGTGTGCCGCTTGGAATGGGCACGAGGGGGTGGTGAAAATACTACTGGGATGGGACAGCGTGAACCCCAATAAACCGGATATCTACGGCCAAACACCGCTTAGGTGTGCTGCTATGAAAGGGCACGAGGCCGTGGTGAAAACACTACTCGAACGGGGCGACGTGAAGCCCGACGAACCAGATGAAGATGGCCGAGCACCACTCTGGTTTGCTGCTTTCCAGAGACACGAAGGGGTGGTGAGGATTCTACTAGGAAGGGACGACGTAAACCCTGACAGACCAGATAGACACGGCCAAACACCCCGTTTGTTGGCTACTAGTTCTGGCCACCCCGGAGTGGTTGCTCTACTATCTCCCCCACCATCTGCGGCTCCCGGCACCGCATAATACTGGGGAGGCATTGTTCCCCTCACTGCTCTCGAACAAGGATAAAGTTAACCTATATCCTATTCCCCAAAAAACTTCAACAGCTCCATAACCGCGCCTGTCATGATCGCCGCCTGCCTCCTCTCATCCTCTCCCACCTCCTCCCGTAGTTTAAGACACGGCGCTATAGAAATTTTCGTTTTTCCTCTCTTTTTCAGTAAGCCTACTAATTTCTGTTGCATTAAGATAGGCCACGCATCTTGGAACTTCTCTTATATTCACTCGTTCTCCCTTTCCTAGCTATAAATCCTCTTTGTACATCTACTTTTTATTTATTCTTTTCCCAGAGTTTCTCTTTTCCTTTCCCCTCCCCTCTGAATCACGACATAGGGGTTGTTTCCATACGAGTACAGAGAAAAAGTAATAAGTGGAGAATTTCTCACGACCCAAGGGTTAGCTGTTAGCCATAGCAGAGCAGTCATTGGCAATTCAGTATGGACATAGTTTAATGAAGATCATATTTACATACCACTTTCCCAGTATATGCGCGTTGATGTGGTTAACTTACGGGGCTATCCCTCCAGCATTGAGATAATAAGGGAAACTTTAGCAATGAGGTGAAACACCTAAAGACTTTATCTTGCAACCCTAAGATCCAATACCGGGTAACGGTATTTTTTGCCCGGGGGTCCATGCCGCAGAATGCGCAAGCTAATTCATCAACCTTGGTTGGAATAAACCACTCTAGATTACCAATCTGCAGCCTGGGTGGTTTTCAAGCATGACTTAAAGATGAGCCTTTTTCTAGTATATGAGGAGGATCGCGTACAGCGAGGTCTAGTAGGGAATAGAAAAGTTGGATGTAAAATATTTACTTGCGATGCCGGCGGTTGGTTGTGTATTTCAAAGCCAAAATTGAGATTCCGCGCCCTGGTCTACATCTAGTGGGCAAATCCACTCCCGCTCCATCCCTCTTGTCTCTCCACCGGGGTCGAAAGTTTTATTTTATCCTAGCTTAGTTCATGGTGTTTCATGGCCCGGGAGTCATAATCCTGTACCGTACCGGATAGCGTTGTGTTGAATGCTAGGAACACTGGCCGCCTACACTTTCCCGAAACAAAAGCATAATATGTGTATCTCACATTAGTGATGTCGAATATCAGTCGGGGTACTGTGGGGCAGACAGATAGGTTTACCGAGGGTGGACATTTTAAGTGTTCTTGATTCTTTTCTAGCAGACGTGGATAGCCAGTTAGTTTAGCTGGGGGTGACACGGTGGCCATGAGTGGGGATATTGTTGATCAGGGGTTGTAGTTAGCAGTTGGAGAGAATAAAGCGACTTCCCTTTTTTCTTATCTTGTAAATACCGCGATCTACCCCCCCCCCCCCCCCCTACTCTTCCAATTCCGGATCTGTGAGTGCTGTTTACACCTCCCGGTAGTGCTTTTCCCTTTTCTTCGATCTCGATGTTCCCCCCTTTCCCATCATATCCCTTACCTAAGTATTCCTCTACAACTTGCCCGGACCACAATAAGGGTCCTGGTTCTTGGTTCGACCTTTCAGCACCAAGCCCCATTCCAAGACTCGTATCCACAATAACTTTCAGGATTCCAACACCAAAGTGTTATTTTCCAATAAAACTGGTTGTGTTGTAATGTGGCGCTGGTTGTCACAAGCTTCCTGATAACCTCAAACAAGGAGCAGTCTGAACTTATGCGAGGAGATGCGAGCAGTGGTTTGAGGGTTGTTTGGGACGGAGGAAAGAATGTTACGGATTGCAAGGGATAGAGCCCCGAGATGTCATGAATATCTGCAAGGTTGGCCATTATGTAGTATATAGATATCATCTGCTTTTGTGGTCAGTGGAGGAGAGAGATTAAGTCAATCAACCATTAACAATTCTCACCCAAATACATTCAAACTCTTTGTTGAAACGCATCACGAAATTCTCTATTTACTTCAGGTTGACGTTGAGTGAGGGCGAGTGACGGTCCGTGATTGGCTTTTAAAGCAACAATGGGGAGGACGGCGACACCCAAGTTACCTTCTGGGAGGTAATAGTGCTCAACTGTAGCAGTGTGTATGTACAGACCGAAGATGATAGGGGTTTCTTGTTTCTCACGAACTCTAATAATCATAATAGTTTTGTCCACCTTTTGTGGCAGTGTAAAGTTACTGTACAGTACCAAGGTTGGAGAGGATTCCTTAAATGTTCTAAATTGGAAAAAAAAAGGTGTTCCCGTTACGCTATAGCTGGTGGCTCCTGGGGGACCTAAATTCGTGGAAATAATTATGGTCCATATATTTAGTCAGGTAACCCACCCCCCGTCACTTGTAAAACTCCTAGGGAACACTAAAGTGCCACCCAGATGGCATCCCTATCCCGAGCTCAGCAGAGATTTTCCCGCCACCTTCGGTTAGATATATTTCTGTCGCAGATTCTACTTCCTGAGTTGATGCCCTAAGCACTGACAGAAGATTGCCCATCATATTCAGAGATTTTTGAGTTTACTACTTAAGTTAGCAGTGGAAAGGTATTTGGTTTCCCAGAATTTCCACCTCGGCCATTGGAATGATGAGGAACGCTATGACGGATATACCGTAGTTGTAGCAATAGCGGTAGTGTAGAGATCACTCCGGGGTAGTTCATGCTCTTGGGGGATAGCCCAGGGGAGGGAGTAAGGAGAGTAATGGGAGTCTAAAAAGTTCAGTGGAGAGGAGAGTACAGTCCTGTTCAGACGAATGGGAGTCTGTTGGCGCAGGGCATGGTTTACTTGCAGTCCCCTCAAACAATACTACCTGTACAGCCTCCCTGCTTGACTGTCGATACTGGGAGAGATATGAGTGCCCCAAGCACCTTATGTTCCGGCCAAAACGCGATATCTCCCACATAAACTAATTTTTGGAAGAAGCTGGAATGGGAATTGGAGGAGCACTAGCTGTGCCAATGGAGTTGGCCCCCTAATTGGAGATTATGAGGCTGTTAACCCAAGAGATGGTAGTAAGGACGGGAGCAGGAAGGAGTGGGTGCTTTCCGCCATGCTTCTTGATCGTTTTCTTTTTCCTCCCTCCTCTCTTGCTTCCTCTTCCCCTTCTACTGTATATTGTTGCTATGTGGGTTTGGCGGGAAGGCGTAGGTGGAGGGTCTTTACCCGTGGCGAAAATACGGCGAATCTTTATCAAGCCCAGACACCTAAATATCTGAGCATATTTTCGACCTCCCAGTGTATTGGGAGTGTTGGAGTAATTTATTTTTTCATTTTTTGCTACTTTTTTGACAAAGTAGTAGGATTGTCCAACACCACCTGAAGGAATTTCTCAAGATCAATTTTTACTAACTTTATGTATTCAACTATGTATTTATAATCTTAATCAGTATTTTTTTTTTGGTTCACATGATTGTAGAGTTAGTCAGGAAGTACTGTTGCCATGAGGGAAATTGTTCCTGTCGTTTGGTGCACAGTTAATTTTGTCCGGGGACAATATCTTCGGATATGGGATGACATTTTTCCTCTTCCCATCCTCACTCCCTATCATCGTAGTTTAGAAGCACCGACAACAGTACCTTTCAGATTCCACCCATATTATGCCTCCCTTCCCTCCTTCATCCCTACGTTACAACACTCGCATCCGATACATCCCCACTGGTCTATCTAGCACCACCAACAACCTCAGCCAGCCTAGGAATAACATGGTACGTTACTGCACCATACATGGATTCATACAATTGGATTTCCTACCGTATAGGGGATGCAGTTCTGCGGTTATGCGGTTATGCAGTAGCACGGATATGAGGTATGCGGATAGGCATATATGTGGCGAGGAGATATACCGCTATTGGCCATATGGCATTATGGGTGCACAGCGACTAGACACTTATTAGAGAAGTAGGTTGCTGTTTTCATATCCTATGCTGCTACCTATAGGGTACTGGTTTTTGGTTTTGTTTATACCCATTGCCATTGCGCATTAAGTATTCTATATTTGGCCTCATAATGTTCCTTTTATACCCCTTGTCCTTAGACATACAGGAGTTGGCACATTGGCAGGGGATAAGCTTTAGTAGCCACGGAGGATCATTGGATGTGAAGGTGGTCCTAAGTCGCTTGAGATAACGTAGGTTTTCGTCTACTTAGTGTGTTATTTAGAGTTTGTTGAGTTTCAGGAGTTTCGAGAGTTTCCGGAGTTGGGCGATTTTTATTTTATTTGGAGATATGGTGCCTTAACAAAATTAACCGCGCATTAATTTTGTTAACCGACAATATATATCTCCTGGCTTGTCCTTCGCTAGCAGAGGGAGTAGCGAACTAGACCACTTTCCTCTCATGCTCCGCTACGCTCCGAGCCTCTTGTGATCGCTCGTTTGTTCATTCCTTATTTCGTGCTTCCCCTACCAGTAGGGTTCACCAGATACCCTGTTCTAATGTATAGCTCCAAAGTGTGGCGCGACGCCGAAAAAAAAGGGTGCATCGCGACTACAAAATCTGATACTGGATAATGATCTTCTTTGATAGTTTATTTCGGGTTGAAGTGATCTAGTCGTAGCAGTGAAGTCCACACGGGGGTAAATGGCTATCATATGGGGGAAGAGGGAAGAGAGAAAAATACACCGGCAAAACGAAGATTAAATATAGAAGTTTAGATAAACTACCGTAGCAGTGTCCCATCGGTATTCATAGCAGATTTTATGTAGCTTTCTGGCATATGAGTCGTTACCAGACTATCACTTTACTAAACTATGCATTTGAATTTTCCCCACGCTTGGTAATCTAGTCCACACCAAGTCCGGCAGCCCTGCTGAGTATCAAGAAGCGGTGCCTAGCCTCACAGGATCTAGTGAGTTGCGAGGCCGTTGGATGAGCTTTTCGAACTTGTGTCCGCCCCACAAGGGAATATACTGCGATGCTTTAAGTTAGATATGTCGGGGTTTCGACTAATTCATTGATATAGCTTGATGTACTTATTTATTACCAGGCTAGGCGACTCGGGCCAAGGGGCTCCAGGGTGTCTGCTCATTACAGCGAAGGATTCGTGTTGCACCGTAAGAGAACATTAGAAGGGGTGTGGCACTTCTGGCTGCTGAGACAGCTAACGCAGCCAGAGTGTTGACAAAACATTGGGGGGGGGGGATTGATTGCTGTTGTCCATGAGGTTCCACAAAGACCCCACCTTTCCTCCGCCTCTAGGGATTCCAGTGCTGGTGGTCGCCTACCTCCATCGACCATCATCTACAATACTCAAAGCAGAAAACAAGAGAAATGTCTCAATCATTCAGTAATAACATCAACTCTTTGAACACGACTGTTAATAACGTTACCGCTTCCGACGACCGATCTAATTTGCTAGCCTGGTTGTCCCCACTAAATCCAAAGTTACAGCATCAGGATATTCGGAACCGCCGAGTTGAAGATGTGGGGGAATGGGTCTTCCAAACAGAAGAATTTAGAAGTTGGCACGCTGGTAGCGGGGGAAGCGAATCCGATAAGGCAGTCTTGTTTTGTTACGGGGATCCGGGGGTGGGCAAGACATTTATCAGGTAGCAAGGACAAACCCTTATGGATTGGACAAGGGCAAGTGCTGACAAGTTGCGATGTCAGTTCATTGGTGATCGACAAGTTGTGCGATCAAGCAACAGGCAAGAGGGCTGCAGTTTCATGCTTTTACTTTGACTTCGCCGCCCAAAAGGAACAGTCCCCCACAAGCATGATGGGTGCCCTACTGAAACAGGTGGTGAGTGGGCTAGAAGAGATACCCGAGGGAATAACAAAAGCATATGAAGACCACCAAAAGGTCATTGATGGGCGGGGTCTAAAGCTTGCCGATATTGTGAAAATGCTACAAACTGCCGATTCCGAAAAACCAACTTTCATATG
>Ga0307509_10002309_pt1 | contig 31085 bp, 21 predicted proteins | sample 10_EM_MG_FD_202245 | JGI IMG/M metagenome (GOLD analysis project Ga0307509, IMG submission 202245) | Populus trichocarpa ectomycorrhiza microbial communities from riparian zone in the Pacific Northwest, United States - 10_EM | ecosystem: Host-associated > Plants > Roots > Unclassified | place...
TGGGGTGATACCTCAAAAAGTAATACCCTCGGTCTCTTACCTCCCGCGCTCGCCCGGAAACCAGCGCACTGTCCGAATGCGTAGCGCGCTGCTGGCCGCGGATGACCATGCGGAAGTCGGCGATACGGCCCGCGGCAACATCGTTCAATGTCAAATCAAGTGCGCTGAATGCCGCTGCTTTCTCGGCCGCGTCGAGCGCCGTCGACAGCTCGATCTGCCGCCGGTAGCGCACGCCGGAAACTCCGGTGCCCGACACCACGGCGCCGTTCACCACCTTCGTCTCGCGCGGCTTGGAGCGGATCGCGTCGGCGTCGTAGTAGTAGCCCTGTGCCTGCTTGACGAAATGAAAGACATGTTCGTGCACGTTGCCGAGGCGATCCTTCGTGTTGTCCATGCCACTCTTCACCTTGTTCCAGATCACGCTGTTGCGCAGCACCCAGCCCTGCGCATCGGTGAGTTCCAGCGCGACGCGCCAGGGAATGCCGAGCAGCGATTTATCCGCGTAACTGTCGCCGATGTTCAGCCAGAACGAGCCTTGCGGCTTGAGCACGCGCCGGACCTGCGCGCACACCGCGGCGAGATCACGCACGAAGTCGCGATAGTCGTGCTCCTGGCCGATGCCACCGCCCGCATATTCGCGCTTGCCCCAGTAGGGCGGCGAGGTCATGGCGCAGTCGATGCAATGCTCCGGCAGCTCGCTGAGCACATGCAACGCGTCGCCGATGAGCAGCAGCGGCGATTGCGAACCCTCGGTGCAGTACCGGGCGAGCGCGGAGCCGAAGTCGCCGTCGTGAATCAAGCTGCTTCCCGTCTTCATTACCAGTGTGATTTGCGTATACTGCGCGCCGAACCCGCAACGTCCGTGACAACGGACGAGCAAGTTCTCAGGGTGCGGTGCGGAGCGGCAAGCTCCTATTCCCCACCGGCGGTAATGGCGATGCGGGCGCAAGCCCGACCGCACAAGCCCGCGGGCGCTTCCCGATCCGCTGTGCCGAGCGTACGCGCTTAGCCGGTGGGATGGCCAGTGGAATGGCCAGTGGAATGGGAAGGACAGCAGATTCGGTGCGATTCCGAAGCCGACGGTGACAGGGCCACTTTTCCAGCGGCTCTCCAGTCCGGTTAGAGAACGGGTAGCGAACCGCGCGAGCGGTCTCGCTTCGTGCGACGTTGCCGCTTGCGTGAGCGGAGCGGTCGCGCACCCGTGCGTCCTGATGCCATTTTCGTACCTTGAGGAACGACCATGACTCAGCGCGCAACACGCCCTTCGACTGCATCCCGCATCGCCTTCATCCAATCCAGCTGGCACAAGGACATCGTCGGCCAGGCTCGGCGCTCCTTCGTCGCGCAGATCGGCAAGCTTGGCGTGGATCGAAAGTCCGTCGACCTCTTCGAGGTGCCGGGCGCCTTCGAGATTCCACTGCACGCCAAGCTGCTGGCGCAGACCGGCCGCTACGCCGGCATCGTCGCCTGCGGCTTCGTCGTCAACGGCGGCATCTATCGCCATGAGTTCGTCGCGGACGCAGTCATCAACGGTCTGATGCGCGTGCAGCTCGACACTGAAGTGCCGGTATTTTCAGTCGTGCTGACGCCGATGCACTTTCACGAACACGAGCAGCATCGGGAGTTTTTCTTCGCGCACTTCGTGACCAAGGGCGCGGAGGCGGCGCAGGCGTGTGCGAGCACGCTGGCGAGTTTGAAGAAGATCAAGAAAGTCAGGTCGAAGTTGCAGTGAGGGAGTCCCCTCCCTAGCCCTCCCCCCGCTTCGCCGCAGGGAGGGAGCCGGACAAGTCAGGGAGTGGCTTTGCCGAGAATTTCCGCGGCGATCGACTGCGCGCCATAAACGTCGCGCAGCGCGGCGATGATGATTTGCGGATGCACGGCGACGGTGCGATTCTCGCGGCCGTCGTACCAGTAGCTGCCGGCGATCGAATGAATGTTGCCGTCGAACGCCAATCCGATCAGGCGGCCTTGCGCATCAATGAGCGGACTGCCGGAGTTGCCGCCGGTGATGTCGTTGGTGGTCACGTAGTTGAACGGCGTTTGCGGATCGAGCTTGGCGCGTGCATCCAGCCACACTTGCGGCAGGCTGAACGGAGCCTTGCCGGTCGTGCGCTCATACAGACGCGAGAGCCGCGTGAATGGCGCGACGTCCTCGCCCTTTTCTTTCCAGCCCTGCACGTTGCCGTAGCTCAGGCGCAACGTGAAAGTCGCGTCGGGATACGTGTTCGTGCCGAGCACGGCGAAACGGGCCTTGGCGATCTTCTCCTGGCCGGTCGCGACGCGCGCCTGCACTTCGTCTTCGTAGACCTTGCGGACGGCGCGGGCTTCCGCGTCGATGTCGCGCGCCAGCACGATCATCGAATCGCTCGACGCTGCAATCGCTGCACCGCCGCCGTCCCACAAAGACTTGCGTACGGCGGGATCGGCGAGCTTGGTCGCAGCGACGAGCTTCACAGCCAGCGAGTCCGGCGATTCGCTGCTCAAAAGTTTGCGGATGACGGCGTCGTCCGGACCGAGCACTTCGCGCATCTTGTCGAGCGAGAACGATAGCGTGACCTGCTCGAAGTCTGCGTGCACAGGCGTTGTAGCCAGTAGCCCGGCAGCAATCTTGGGCAGATTGGAATCCGCATACTCGCGCAGGCGCAATTCATTCGGCTTGGCCCGCTCGGCGGCGCCGCGTACCAGCTGCCGCGCATAAACGAACAGCTTGCTGTTGAAGCCGGTGCCGTTCTCCAAGTAAATGTAGCGGTCGAAAATCTGCCGGAAGCGGTCTTCAGCTTTCGTGATGTCGTCCCAGGCTGAACCCACCTCGCCCGCCAGCTTCGGATCGGCTGCAACCCGTTCGCGCAAGCTGCGTTCCTGTGCATTCTTCTGCTCGAACAGCGAGTCGTTGAACAAAGCGCGCTGCATGCCTTTGTACACTTTCAACGAATTCTCATAGCCGAGCAGCGTGTCCTGGATGATGCGCAGCGGCTCCTCGCCCGTCTTGCCCCATTGAATCAGGCGGCCGCGCAGTTCCGAGTTGCGCGTGAGATAGGCGGGGATCAGCGTATCGCGATTGAACTTCAACTGGGCGACTGTGAACAAGCGATTCGTCGTACCGGGATGGCCGACGACGAACACCGGCTCGCCCGCGGCAGGGCCTTCGTTGCGCCATTGCAGATGATTGGGCGTAGGCGCGGGCTTGCCGTTCTCGTAGGCGCGCAACAGGCTGAAATCGAGGCACCAGCGCGGAAAATTGAAATTGTCCGGATCGCCGCCGAACGCCGCGATGGCATCGTGAGGCGCGAACACCAGGCGCACGTCGGTGTAGCGCTTATACTTGTAGAGGAAATATTGCCCACCCTGATACAGAGTCACCGACTCGCACGCGAGTGGTCCGCCCTTCGCGTTCTTGCTGGCGGAGGTGCACACCGCCTCCAATTTACTCAGCGTCTGCTTGCGCGTTTCGTTCGCCTTCGCTTCCGCGAGACCGGCAGTGGCGGCGTTCACCTTGTCGGTGACGTTCTCGATCGCCATCAGCACGGAGAGAATGTCGGTGGGGCATTTCTTCTCTTCGGTTCTCACGGTCGCGTTATAGCCGTTGCTGACATAGTCGGCGCCCGCGTTGGAAATATCCGACAGGCATTCCATGACGCAGTGATGATTGGTCAGCACCAGGCCGTCGCCGGAAACGAACGAACCGGTGCAGCCGGTTTCGTGGCGGGTGATGGACTGCTGCACGCGTTGCAGCCACGGATCGGTGACGTCCACACCGTACCGTTGCTTCACCGCGGCCTTGGGAAAATTATCCACCGTCCACATGCCTTCCTCGGCGCCGGCCAGCGACGCACAGCAGACGATCCCGCAGACGGCCAATAGCAAAGCGATCCGGCGCATGCCAACTCCCCGAATGAATGTGACTATCAAAAGGCGGACAGAATTCTCCGCTATTCGTCCGACTGCATCAGTAGCAACCGAGTTCCTTCCGGCGCTTCCAGGATGGCGTTCGTCGCATCGTCCAGCGTATCCGGCATCTCATCGGACAGCTTGAAGCCGCGCTCGCGCAATCGCGTCAGCCGCTCGCGCATGTCGGAATCTTCGAACGTCAGTACCGGCTGACGCAGCGCACGTGTTCTGTACAAGCCGAGATTGAGCAGGTCGCTGGTGAGCGGCGTGCGCGCGAATGGCCGCGCCTCCTCGTCGAGCGCGACGAAACCCAGCGGCTCCCAGAATTCGCGGCTCGCAGCGAGGTCGCGCGTGGGAATGCCGTACTCAGTGAAGTAGCCGCAGGTAGTCGTCGCAACGGCATCGAGGTGCGGCGGCGAAAAAGTGCGCGCTTCCAGGATGTTCACCGTGTGTCCGTTCGGATCCTTGAACGCGACCTGGTTGAACACGTCGGCGCCGAGCCGCTCCTGATCGAATTCCACTCCCCGTTCACGCAAGTCCTCGACGCCGCCGGCCAACTGCGGCATGACGAACGTCAGTGCCGGCGAACGGATCAGCGCGCCGTGCAAGCCGATGAAAAGCCGGCCGTCGGTGACGACCGCGTACGGATGTGGCCAGGTCTCGCCCACGGGCGCCTGCTGGAAACCCAGCGACTGGTAGAACTCCAGCGACTCCTGAATCACCGGCGTGTGAATGCTGATCTCGAGAAAACGGCCCAGCATCAGCGTGCGGCGCCGGCGCGGCGGGCGCGTTCGTTCGTTGCGGGATCGTTCGCGATGGACGATTGCGGCCAGCCCAGCGCGTTGCGCACGACCAGATCAGTAAGCATGTTCACGTGCTGCGCCGACGCGTTGAGCGCGGGAATGTAGTCGAACGATTCGCCGCCATGCGCGATAAAATCGGCGCGATTGCGCATGGCGATTTCCTCCAGCGTCTCCAGGTTGTCGGTTGCGAACCCGGGGCATACGACGGTCACGCGCTTCGGCCCGCTCTGCGCGAACTTCTTGAGCAGTTCGTCGGTGTAGGGCCGCAGCCATTCGCCGCGGCCGAGTCGCGATTGGAAGCTGGTCGTCCATTCGCCGTCGGCAAGATCAAGGCGTTCGGCGATGAGCCGCGCCGTCTTCAGGCACTGGCAGTGGTAGGGATCGCCGGCTTCGAGATACTGCCGCGGCGCGCCGTGAAACGAGATCAGCAGGTGATGTCGCTCGTTCGTCTGCCAGTACTCACGAATGCTTGCCGCAATGGCATCGATGTACGCCGGTTCATCGTGATAGCTGCCGATGAAGCGCAGATCGGGCAGCCAGCGCCAGCGCTGCAACACCGCCGTGACACGATCGAACACCGATGCGGTCGTGGTTCCAGAGTACTGCGGATACAACGGCAGCACGATCAGGCGCCGCACACCATTGCGATGCAACTGCTCGAGGCCCGTGCGGATCGCGGGCGTGCCGTACGTCATCCCCAACGTGACGTCGACGTGGGCGCCAAGCCGCGCACCGAGGCTCGACTGCAGGCTCGCCGCCAGCTCACGACAGTGCACCATCAGCGGCGATCCCGCGGGCGTCCAGATCTGCTGATAGGCGTGCGCGCTGCGTCTCGGTCTGATGCGCAGGATTACGCCGTGCAACACCAACCACCATAGCCAGCGCGGCGTTTCGATCACGCGCGCGTCCCAGAGAAATTCCGCCAGGAAGCGGCGCACGGCCGCCGGCGTCGGCGCGTCAGGCGTGCCCAGATTGACGAGCAGCACGCCAAGGCGCTGTGCCGATCCGTGTTCGAAGTCTGGAAGGCCGAGATACTTGGGCATGCGCTCGAAGGAAGGAGTCAGTCGAGCGCGCTAGTCTGGAGGAACTGCCAGAACATGTCATGCGAGAGGGCTTTTCGGGCCCCACAAAAAACAAACCCCGCACCAGGCGGGGTTTGTCATCAAGCTCTTAGCTTCTCGCTTCAGGCGCGGAGCGCCTTGCGGCGACGGGCACCAGCGGCGATACCCAGCAGGCCAATGCCCAGCAGCGCGAGGCTGCTCGGCTCCGGCACGCTGGTGTAGCCGTTGGCGACCAGCTGCGAACCGGCGAACACGAAGTCACCCGACAATGCGGTGATTGTGACGCTCAGAGTGCCGAGCAGGTTCAGCTCGAACAGGCCGGCAATGGACCAGCCGGCGTAAGCGTCGTTGCCGAACGAGAAGGTCGAAACCAACTTGTCACCCAGCAAGCCCGGGATGTCGACGAACGCGAGTTCGAGGGAATCGCGCCTTTCGTCGTCATACAGATCGATGGTGAGCAGGAAGTTCGTTACCAAATCGCTGCCGACATTGAAGCCGTCCAGGCCGATGTCATGGCTGTAGGAGTAGCTGCTATCGGCGGCGCCCCCGATCAGGATGCCGGTACCAACATCGTAGTTGTCATGCCACGTAGCGGGGACGAAGGCCGCATTGGCGGTCCCTGCCAGGCCCACCAGGGCTACGAGGCTGAAAAGGGCTCGGGTAAGAGAGCGGGTCATTATCTGTAACTCCATTCGTATTCTGTTGACGTTCCATTCGAGTACTTTCGAGTGGGCGACGTAGTATAAGCAATGCTTATGCCATCAGTTGTTTTACTGTTAAAAATCAAATATTTAAATACAGACAGCCGTAAGAGCGACGGGCCTGGGATATGGATATGTAGCCCACATCGACAATCCGCCTCCAATAATTTTTCAGCGAATGCCTCGTGCCCTATGAGGGAATTTCCCCGTCGTTGTCGCTTTGCTCTGTAGGACATGTGTGCGGGTGATCAGGGATCACTTCACAGGGACCCGGAAGGATCGGGGCACGCAACCGGGCACGGATGCCCTTCTCCCCAGGCTCGTTATGTCTCCTTCCACTGTCGCGACCGCGGCCCGACAGTCTTCCGTGCCGACTGACCGGGGCGTGCGATTCGCTACTGCCCCTCCCCGGGATCGAACGCTCCGGTCGGTGGGCTCCCTCGCGCAGGTTCAGCGGGTTGCCAGCACGGGTATTCAGCTCTGCGCCGGACGCTCGACGATGGCTGTCACGCCCATGCCACCGGCAGTGCACACTGAGATCAATCCCCTGCCGCCGCCGCGTTGCGCGAGTTGCTTCGCCAGTGACGCCAAAAGACGTGCGCCGGTCGCGGCGAACGGATGGCCGATCGCGACGCTGCCACCCTTGAGATTCAGTTTGCCGCGGTCGATCGATCCCAGCGGTTCGTTCAAACCCAGGCGTTCACGGCAGAACTCCGGGGATTCCCAGGCCTTCAGCGTGCACAGCACCTGCGCTTCGAACGCTTCATGGATTTCGTAGAGATCGAAGTCCTGCAGGCGCAGTTTTGCGTCGGCCAGCATGCGCGGCACGGCATACGCCGGAGCCATCAGCAAACCTTCCTCCTTGACGAAGTCCACTGCCGCCGCCTTGCCGTAGGTGAGGTACGCGAGAATCGGCAGGCCGCGCGCCCTCGCCCACTCCTCGCTGGCAAGCAGCACGGCCGATGCGCCGTCGGTCATCGGCGTCGAGTTACCAGCCGTGAGCGTGCCGTGCGCGTCGAACGAGGGTTTCAGCTTGGCGAGCTTTTCGAGCGTCGTATCGCGGCGGACATTGTTGTCCTGCTTGAGGCCGCGAAACTCCACGACCAGATCGTCGTAGAACCCTTCATCGTACGCAGCCGCGGCCTTGCGGTGGCTTTCCAGCGCGAGCTGGTCCTGCGCGTCGCGCGGAATTTTCCAGGTTTGCGCCATGAGTTCGCAGCTCTGCCCCATCGACAGTCCGGTGCGCGGTTCGACGACCGCGGGCAATTGCGGCTTGAAATGCCTCGGCCTGATTTTCAGGAACGGCGCGAGACGCTGACCCAACGATCGGCCGCGCGCGCTTTGCAACAGGAGCTGGCGGTATGCTTTCGGGTAGACGATGGGCACGTCGCTGGCGGTGTCGACGCCGCATGCGATGCCGGAGTCGATCTGGCCGGCCGCAATCTTCAATCCCAGAATGATCGCGGTTTCCAGGCTGGTAGCGCAGGCGCGTTGCAGATCGAACGCCGGCGTCTGCGGCGCGAGGCCGCTGTCGAGCACGGATTCCCGCGTGAGGCTGAAATCCTGCGAGTGCTTCAGCACCGCGCCCCCGCCCACATCGCCGAGCCGCTCGCCGCTTAGCTGATACTTTGTAACCAGGCCTTGCAGCGCGGCTGTCAGCATTTGCTGGTTGCTCGCCTCGGCATAGACGCCCAGAGCGCGCGCGAAAGGAATGCGCGTCCCGCCGATGATCGCAACTCGCCGCACGGTGGTTCCAACGATCATGATTGACCTCGCTGTGAGAGAATCGGCAACCGCGATCAGAATGCCTGTCCCGGCGCAGTCGGGTCAAAAGTAGATTCCAATGTTGTCCAGATCCAATCGTATCCGCAGCGTCGCGGATGCTCGAGCCATTGCCCGACTGGGCGGACCTTTGCTGGTCAACAATCTGTCCGTCACCGGCATGTCGTTCGCGGACACGGTGATGGCCGGCCAGTTGGGTGCAACCGACCTTGCCGGCCTTGCGATCGGTGCCGCGTACTACAACCTCTTCATGTTCATCGGACTCGGCTTGTTGATGGCCGTATCGCCGGCAATCGCGCACGCATACGGCGCCGACAACACAGAAGCCGTGTCCCGCTACGCGCGGCAGTCATGGTGGCTGACGCTGGCGCTGTCGGCGACATTGATCGTCGGTCTCGTGCAGGCGCATTGGGCGTTGCCTGCCATCGGCATCGCGCCCGACATCCTGCCGGTAGCCGTGGGCTACGTGAAGGCGATGGCGTGGGGCATGCCCGCCATCATGGCGTTCTTCGCGCTGCGCTTCGCCAGCGAAGGCATGGGCAATACCAAGCCCATCATGTATATCGCCTTCGTGGGGCTGTTGCTGAATGTCGCCGGCAACTGGATATTCATGTACGGCAAGTTCGGCATGCCGCGCCTGGGCGCCATCGGCTGCGGTGTGGCGACGGCCATCACTCAATGGCTGATGCTTGGCGCGATGCTCGCGTACACGAAGCTGCATCGCGCCTATGCACATTTCCACTTCTTCCGTCGCCTCGAGCGTCCCCACTTGAAAGTGATCGGCGAATTGCTGCGGCTTGGCTTGCCGATTGCCGGCAGCATACTTGCGGAAGGCGGCTTGTTCGTCGCCGCGGCGCTGATCATGGGCGTGATGGGCGCAACGACCGCGGGCGCGCACCAGATTGCGCTGAACTTCGCGGCGTTCACGTTCATGATTCCGCTGTCCATCAGTTCCGCGACGACGATTCACGTCGGGCACACGCTCGGACGCGGCGATGCGCACGCAGCGCGCGCGGCCGGCATCACCGGCATATTCATGTGCTTTTGGGTGATGGCGGTATGTGCATGCGGCATCGTGGTATGGAACGAACAGATCGCCGCCATGTATACGAACGACACAACCGTGCATGCCCTGGCATCGCAGCTGCTCCTGTTGGCAGCTGTCTTTCAGATGTCGGATGGTGTGCAGGTGGGCGCGTCGGGCGCGCTGCGCGGTTTCAAGGACACGGCGATTCCGATGGTGATGTGCCTGTTCTCCTACTGGGTCATCGGCTTCCCGCTTGCCTACATCGGCGGCGTCTGGCAGATGGGCGGCCCGGTGTACGTGTGGATAGGATTGATTGCGGGGTTGAGCATCAACGCGTTCCTGCTGGTGACGCGTTACTTGCGGCGCACGCGTCGTTTCACAGTCGCCGCCTCTGTTGCGGATGCGTAAATCATCTACGGACAGGCGATTGCTCGATACGTAGTCAGACGTATACCTAGCGGCATTCCCTAGCCGAGACTGACTCAAGATCGCGATCGCGCGGACCGACAACATTCATAATAGTGTCGTTCCTGTCACTCGCTGCGCCCGTGGCGTGCTGCAGCGCGCCAGCAAGGAGACCATTGATGTCTTCCGCGTTTCCTGACTCCGTCGATTCGACTGCCGGTACTCTCGCCGCGACGCAGGGTGCACTGCTCGCCGCCAACCGCGAGCTGGCGAACGTGCGGGCGCAACTGGCCAACGCCGCAGCCGACGCGGCGATGCTGCGCGGCGAACTCAACTTGCGCGATACGGCGCTGGATGCTGGCACCAGCCACTTCATGATCGTCGACCTGCTCGGCCCCGGACGGCCCATCGTCTACGTGAATCGGGCGTTGGCGCACGAACATGGCTACGAGCCCGCGCAGCTCATCGGCAAGAGCGTCCACATTCTCACCGCGAAGCATACCGACCGGCGCCAATCGCAGCAGTTCTATGCCGACCTCACCGCCGGACGCAACGCGCGCGTCGAAATGGAAGCCGTGCGCCGCGACGGCTCGACATTCTGGTTGGGAGTGACGACGACCCCGCTGCGCAATTCGCAAGGCGTCATTTCGCACTACGTCACCGTCGGCGCCGACATCACGACGCGCAAGGTAGCAGAGCGCAAGAAACGGGAACTGCAGGAGCAACTGGTCGGGGAGATGCGCGAGCGCGAGCGCATGGCCATCGAGTTGCGCCTGGCGCAGAAACTCGAATCGGTGGGCCGGCTGGCCGCGGGCCTCGCACACGAAATCAACACGCCCATCCAGTATGTGGGCGACAGCGTGTACTTCCTGCAAGCGGCTTTTGCCGACATAACTCGCCTTCTCGATGCCTCGCGCAGCGCAATCGCGAATAGCAGCGGTGCAGCGGTGGATCAAGCAACGCTGACAGCGCTAACCACGCTCCAGCAGGAAATCGACTACGACTTCCTCAGCATCGAAGTACCGAAGGCTTTCCAGCGTACGCTTGAAGGCACCGAGCGAGTCACCGGTATCGTACGCGCGATGAAGGAATTCGCGCATCCCGATACCGACGAGCACATGCCCGCCGACCTGAACCACGGGCTGCGCACGACACTGACGGTTGCCAGCAACGAATACAAATACGACGCCGCCGTCATCATGGATGCAGGCGAGCTGCCGCTGGTGGCCTGCAAGATCGGCGAACTCAACCAGGTGTTCCTGAACCTTATCGTCAACGCGGCGCACGCCATCCATGACTCCGGCAAGGACGCCAGTACCGGCCGCATCACCATAGTCACGCGCGTTGCGGGCGATTCGGTCGAGGTGGAGATAGGCGACAACGGCTGCGGCATTGCGCAGGAGAACGTCGAGAAGATCTTCGATCCGTTTTTCACCACCAAGGAAGTGGGCCGCGGCACGGGTCAGGGCCTGGCCATCGCGCACTCCATCGTCGTCGACAAGCACGGGGGCGACATCAGCGTGCATAGCGAACTCGGCGTGGGCACCCGCTTCACGCTACGCCTGCCCATTGCGGGCCGCGCCAACAGGAATGCAGCGTGAGCGAAGCGCTGAAGCGCGTGCTGTTCGTCGACGACGAACCGGCACTGCTCGACGGGCTGCGCAATCGGCTCCACAGCATGCGCGGCACATGGGAAATGGTGTTCGTCGAAAGTGGTTCGCGCGCGGTCACCGAGCTGGAAATGCGTCCCTTCGATGTCATCGTCACCGACATGCGCATGCCCACGATGGATGGTGCGCAGCTGCTTACTGTCATCAACGAGCGCTGGCCGCAGACCATCCGCATCGTGCTGTCCGGTTATGCCGAACAGGACCAGACCGCGCGCCTGCTGAGCGTCGCGCATCAGTACCTCAGCAAGCCTTGCGAAGCGCGGCAGATCGAAAACGCGGTAGGCCGCAGCCTGCAATTGCACTCATTGCTCCAGGATCCGGGGCTGCGCGCGGTGGTGGGCCGGATCAAGCGCCTGCCGGCCATGCCGAACACTTATTCGAAGCTGGTCTCGATCATGGCGAACGGCGACGCGTCGGTAAAAGACATCGCGCGGCTCGTCGGCGCCGATCCGGCCATCGCGGCGAAAGTGCTGCAAATCGTCAACTCGTCATTCTTCCGCCTGGCGCGGCAGATCACGAAGATCGAGCAGGCCATTACGCACCTGGGCTTCGCGGCCATCAGAAACATCGTGCTGTCGGTGGAAGTCTTCTCGCAGTGGCCGCGGGGCAGCGCGCCCGCCGGCTTCGATCCCGAACGGCTGCGGGCGCAAGCGACACAAGTCGCCGCCGTCGCGCGCGCGCTGACCGCGAAGACGCCGCTCGAAGACGACGCCATGCTCGCCGGGTTGCTGCACAACATCGGCTATCTGGTGCTGATTCAGGAATGCCCCAAGGGACTCGAGCAGGCGCAGGCACTGGTGCGCGCGAAGCACATGCCGGTGCACCTGGCCGAGCGTGAAGTGCTAGGCACTTCGCAGGCGGAAATAGGCGCATATCTGCTCGGCATCTGGGGCCTGCCGCATCCGCTCGTCGAAGCCATCGCGTTTCAGAACGCTTCGCGGGACGTGCAGCAGATCGGCTACGATCTGCTCGCTGTGCTGGTGACCGCAAAAGCGTTGGTATATCCCGATACTCCCAACGCGTTCGGCGTGATAGAGACCGCCGAGCGCGTCATCGACGACGACTACTTGTCTACTCTGAACGCACCGTTCGATTGGGCCGAAGCGCAGCGTCGCGCCACGACTACTGCCGGAGAAGCGCAGCCATGACGGAACTTACCCAGGACAAGCCGCGCGAGCGCACCAAGGCGCACATCCTGTGCGTGGACGACGAAGCACGCATCGTCGAAGGCCTGGCATTGCTTCTGCGCCGCGACTACCAGGTGCACACCGCGTTGAGCGGCGAGGATGGCTTGAAGAAACTCAAGGAGATCGGCGAGGCAGCCGTGGTCATCTCCGACATGCGCATGCCCGGCATGGATGGCGCAACGTTCCTGAAGCGCGTCATGCGCTCATACCCGGAAGTCACCCGCATCCTGCTGACCGGCGAAACAGGCCGCGACGCGGCGGTCGCGGCAGTGAACGAAGGGCAGATCTACCGTTTCCTGACCAAGCCATGCACGCCTGAGCAGTTGAAGGCCGCGGTCGAGTCCGCCGTGATCCAGCACCGCCTGATCTGCGCCGAGCGCGTATTGCTGCAAGAGACGCTGATCGGCTGCATCGAAGCGCTGATCGACGTGCTCGCGATGACCAACCCGGTCGCATTCGGCCGTTCGCGGCGCATCACCCGCCTGTGCATCAAGTTCGCCGATACGCTCAACTGCTCCGGCTACTGGCAACTCGAAGCCGCGGCCATGCTGTCCCAGATCGGCTATCTGTCGCTGCCCGTCGAGATGGTGGAGAAGATGTACTACGGCGAGCAGCTTACGCCCGAGGAACGCACGCTCGCCGAAGGCGTTCCGCACGCCGCCAACAAGCTGCTCGACCATATCCCGCGCCTCGAACCCGTAACCCAGATACTGGCGGCGATAACCTACACCGACGAACAGTTGCGCCGACTCGGCGAAGGCACGATCGGCCTGGGCGCGAGCATCCTTTCATTGGTGCTCGACTACGACACGCTCGTGACGCAGGGCCAGACGAGCGACGTGACGATGCAGACGCTGCGCACCAAGACCTCGCGCTACAACACTGCGCTGCTGGAAAAATTCGCTGACATGGTCGGCGCCTCCGCCGCCACTGATGTGATACTTGAGCTGCCGCTGCGCAAGGTGCGTCCCGGCATGATCATCATGCAGGATCTGCGCACGCACATGGGCACGCTGCTGGTACCGCGCGGGTTCGAAGTGTCGGAAACATTCCTGCAGCGCCTGCACAACTTCGGTTCGGGCATTCTCGACGAGCGGATCAAGGTGACGGTGCCGGCGGCCAAGGCCATGGCAACGCCCGCAACGTGAGAGCGCACTGCTGCGTTCAGCGTTCGCTGTCGTCGTGGTAGCCGTACCCCAGGGTCTCGATTTCGTCGATGCGGCCGTCGACGAACTGCACGCGGCGCATCAGCTTGTACGGCCCGAAATTGTAGGTCCAGACCTCCACCGGAATTTCCACGAAGCTGTTGTCGTCGAAATGCAGCACGCGTCCGTTGTAGTTGTAATACGGCCGCCGCAGGATGGTGCGGGTTTCCACGTCCACGGGCTCGCCGCATTTGGCGCGAACTTCGGAACGCGAATCGCCATGCCGCACCAGCTGGTTGCCGCAACGCATGGAGTCCGCCTCGACGCGCGCCATCAGCAACAAGGCCGGTATCAGCAGTAGCAGTGGAGTCTTGCGCATTGAACTGCGTGTTCCTGGCAGTGCGGCGATCCGTTCGGTGGATGGGTGATCCGCTGCGATCCTGCCGCAGCCCAACTGAATTCAGAATGAATGCATGCTGCGGCGATTATGCACCGGTGCGCAGCGTGCCCTTGATGCAATTTCGATACAGCGCGGCGAACATCTCCACTGTCATCGGCAACGGATTGCCGCCGGTGGACGGATCGTCGAACGCCTGCTGGGCGAAGACGCTGGCATGTTCATCCTTCAATCCCAGCTCCGCCAGGGTGTTGGGAATGCCGATGGCCCGCCGCAGCCCCATGATCCAGTCCAGGACACCGTCGAAAGAGTGCTGGCGCAGATCGAGGAACGCCGCCAGCCGGCCCATCTTGGCCTCGATGGCGTCGCGATTCCATGACAGTACGTACGGCATCACCACTGCGTTAGTTAGTCCGTGGTGGGTATTCAGATTCGCCGAACACGGATGGCTCAGGCTGTGCATGGCTCCGAGCCCCTTTTGAAACGCCGTCGCCCCCATCGACGATGCAATCATCATGTGCGACCGCGCTTCGAGATTGCCGCCCTCGCGCACTGCGACCGGCAGCCACTCCTTGACTAGCCGCATGCCTTCCAGCGCGATGCCTTCGGCCATCGGGTGATAGAACGGCGAACAATACGCCTCGAGATTGTGCGACAACGCGTCCATGCCCACCGCGGCCGTCACATGTGCCGGCAGGCCGAGCGTGAGTTCCGGATCGGCGATGACCAGCGCCGGCTGCATCTTCGGATGGAAAATGATTTTCTTGGTGTGGTCGCGCACGTCGGTGATGACGGAAGCACGTCCGACCTCCGAGCCCGTGCCCGACGTCGTAGGCACCGCGACGGTGGGCGCCATGCCAGCGACGTTGACGCGCGTGAACCAGTCCTCGCGGTCCTCGAAATCCCAGATCGGCCGCGTCTGCCCCACCATCAACGCAATCGCCTTGCCGGTGTCGAGCGCACTGCCGCCACCGAATGCGATGACACCGTCGTAGCCGCGCCGCTTGAACAGCTCGACGCCGGCGGTCACGTTCGCTTCGACCGGATTCGCCTGCACGTCGGAGAACACGTCGCACGGCAAGCCGGCCTTGCGGCAAAGCTCGACAGCGTTCGCGACCATCGGCAGCGCGGCCAGTCCCGGATCGGTGACCAGCAGCGGCTTGCGTATGCCCAGCGTCTTGCAGGCATCGGGCAGTTCGCCGATGCGGCCGGCGCCGAAGCGGATCGCCGTCGGGTAGTTCCAGTTGCCGCGCAGGTTCATGGCTATTTCCTCTTCGGGCAAGAACGCCCCATTCTCCTCAGACTAAGAACGCCCCCATCCCTTGCCTTCCCCCGTGCGACACGGGGGAAGGGGAGTAGGCTGAAACCGTTTATCTTACGGACGGACCCCATCCCTTGCCTTCCCCCGTCAAGACGGGGGAAGGGGAATTGGCTGAAGCCGTCTATTTTTGTTTCATAAAATGAAACGACTTCGGGCGCGTCAAATGTTCATAGCCGACGACGGATAAGGTGCAGCCGCGGCCCGAATCCTTCACGCCCACCCAGGCCAGCGCCGGATCGAGATAGTCGCAGCGGTTCATGAACCAGGTGCCCGTGTCGATGCGGTCGCCGATGGACAGCGCCGCTGCTTCGTCGCGCGTCCAGATCGCGGCTGTCAGGCCGAATACCGTGTCGTTCATCAGTGCGACGGCTTCTTCATCCGAACGCACACGCATGATGCCGGCCACCGGGCCGAAGATTTCTTCCTTCATCACCGGCATGGAGTGATCGACGTCCAGCAGTATCTGCGGCGCCATGTACGCCGTGCCGGCGATGCTCATCGGGAATTCGGACTCCTCGATGATGGGTGTCGCGCCCGCGCTGATCGAAACGCCAATCTGCCTGCGGATGGCATCCGCCGCCGCTGCGCGCACCACCGGACCGAGGGTTGTCGCTGCGTCCAGCGGATTGCCGAGCACGTATTTGCGAGTGAGCTCGACATAGCCTTCGACGAATGGCTCATAGAGATGTTCGTGAACGTAGATACGCTGCAGGCCGCAACAGGACTGGCCGCTGTTGAAGTAAGCGCCGTCGACGATGTTCTCGACGGCGTGCGCAACGTCAGCGTCGTGCCGCACATATACGGGATCGCAGCCGCCCAGTTCCAGGCCCATGCCGATGAAGCGCTCCGACGCGGCACGCTGCATCGCGTGGCCGCCGGCCACCGATCCGGTGAACGCCACGAAATCGACGCGCGGATCGCGCACGACGCGCTCGGTATCCGCGTGGCTCATGTGCAGTGCCTGGAAGACACCGGCGGGCGCGCCGGCTTCGCGGAAGCATTGTTCGAATCGTTCGGCGCACAGCGGCGTCTGCGCCGAATGCTTCAGGATCACGGCATTGCCCGCCATGATCGCGGGCACGACGCTGTTCACCGCGATGAGGTAAGGATAATTCCAGGCCGCCACTGCGAACACCACGCCGAGCGGTTCGCGCCGCAGGAAGCGCGTGAAGCCTTCCTTCGCGCCAACGTCGATATCCTGCAGCGCCTGCGGCGCGATCTGGATCATGTGGCGTGCCCGTTCCAGCGTGCCGCGCACTTCATTGGGCGCATAGCGCAGCGGCCTGCCCATCTGCCAGGTCAGCTCGAGGGCGATCTCGTCGCGATGCTTTTCGAACGCGTCGCAGAAGCGGCTCAGGATGGCTGTGCGCTCGGACATCGCAACGTCGCGCCAGGCGCGCTGCGCTTTGCGGGCGTTATCCAATGCGAGGTTGATATGGGCGGCGCCGGCCAGCGTGCGCTCGACGTAAATGCTCTCGTCGATGGGAGAAACTGTGGTCTGCAACATGGTGAACTAGATGATCTCAAAATACCTGGCCAGCTCCCAATCCGTGATGTGCTTGCGAAATTCGCGCTCTTCCCATTCGCGTGTGGCGGCATAGTGCTCGACGAAAGCGTCGCCGAACCAGTCGCGCGCCATCTTCGATTGCTTCAGGCGCTGCGCCGCGTCCCACAGCGTGCGCGGCAAGGCGAGCCGCTCCGGAAATTTCCTGTCGTAGGCATTGCCTTCGATCAACGCCTCGGGCTCGACCTTGTTCTCGATGCCCCACAAGCCGGACGCGATCGCGGCCGACAGGATGACGTATGGATTGGCATCCGCCGCCGCAACCCGGTACTCGACCCGCTGCGATTTCGCGCTGCCGGGAATGATGCGCAGCGCGCAGGTGCGATTCTCCACGCCGCAGGTCGAATCCGTCGGCGCCCAGAATCCCGGTATCAGCCGCGTGTATGAATTGATCGTCGGCGACACCATCGCCAGCACCTCGGGCATCAGCCGCTGCAAGCCGCCGACGAAGTGCCGCATGGTTTCGCTCATCGAATGCGGCTGCGACGCATCGTGAAAAACCGGCTTGCCGTCCTTGTCCTTCAGCGACAGGTGAATGTGGCCGCTCTGTCCCGGCCAGTCGCGCGACCACTTGGCCATGAACGTGGCCATCTTGTCGTTGCGCTGCGCCAGCACCTTGATGAAGGTCTTGAACAATGCAGCCTTGTCCGCCGCGGCCAGGGCCGTGTCGAATGTGATCGCGGCTTCGATGACGCCCGGGCCGGTTTCCTCGTGCAAGCCTTCCAGCCCGAAATCCATGGCCTCGCACGTCGCCAGGATCTGGTTGTAGAAATCCGCCTCGACACTGTTGCGGATGACGGAGTAGCCGAACCAGCCCGGCGCCATCGGCTTCAAGTCGCGGTAGTGCTTCGCGCGCACCGACTCCACGGTTTCGTCGAAGAAGAACACTTCGTACTCCAGTCCCGAGTACACCGAGAAACCCATGCCTTTGGCGCGTTCCAGCACGCGGCGCAAGACGCCGCGCGGACAAATGGTGTCGGCCGGCGGTGCGAACTCGCTCAGGAAGAACAGACCATCGCCTTCCCACGGCAACGGCCGGCACGAATCCGGCAGGATTCGCACCGGCGCATCGGGATAGCCCGTGTGCCAACCCGTGTACTTCACGTTGTCGTAGAGCTGGTCCTGGCAGTCCCAGCCGAGCACGACGTCGCAGAAGCCGTAGCCGTTTTCCAGCGCGGAGAGAAACTTCGCGCGCGACAGATATTTGCCGCGCAGGATACCGTCGATGTCGAACGCGCCGACCTTGACGTGCGCGAGTTTGCGTTCTTCGACAATCGCGCGCGCGTCAGCAATGGTTTTGACTTGGCGTGGGTCCATGATTCAGACCTTGGTCGTGCCGTAACCTTCTTTCTCGGGATGGCCATGCTGGCCGCCGGTCAGCGCGAACTCCTCTTCCGGCGAGAGCACGAGCTTGTGGCGGCCGATCACCGCGAAATACAACACGCCGCCTACGTACCAGGCCAGCGCGGCATAGACACCGTTGCGATAGGTCGGATCCTGAAGCTGGTAGTACAGCGTCACCAGCGCGATGACCACGGTCGCCGCCGCACCGGGAATGCCGAGCGGGCTGCGATACGGCCGTGCGATGTTCGGCATGTTCTTGCGCAGCATGATGAACGACACGCCCTGGAACGCGTACGAAATCATCGCGCCGAACACGGCCATGTTGAGCAGGGTCGCACCGATCACTGCGCCGCCCTTCTCCGAGCCCAGCGCAAACCACACTGCCATGATCACTGCGAGACCGATGATCGACCCGGTGAACAGCGCGATGTGCGGAGTCTTGCGCGTACCGTGCGTGACGGACATGACTGCCGGGTAGTAACCGGCGCGCGACAGCGAATAGATCTGCCGGCCGAACGCGAAGATGATGGTGTGAAAGCTGGCGATCAGGCCGATGACGGCGAACGCGGCGAGCAGCTTGGCGATGTCGGCGCCGTACACCACGCGGAAACCGTCGAGCAAGGGCTCGGCTGAAGTCGCGAGCGAGAACGAGCCGTGCAGCTTGCCGTCCTCGGGCGAACCGATGGAGGCGTTCAGGAACATGATCATCAGCGCCGAAAAGATCAACGTGAACATGCCGAAGATGAGGCCCTTGGGCATGTCGCGCTTCGGGTCCACGGATTCTTCGGCGGCCAGCGGCAGCTCTTCGATGGCCAGAAACAGCCACACGGCGAAGGGCATCGCCGCGAGAATGCCGGTCCAGCCCTTCGGCAGGAATGCGCCGCCGCCTTCGGGCAGTTGAATCAACGCGCCATCCGCGCCGACGCCGATGTTCAGCGCCCAGCGACTGAAGTCCGCCTGCGGCAGCGCGCTCACCCAGAACACCACCAGCACCGCCAGCGCAAGCACGGTGACGACGACGGAAATCTTGAACGACAGTGCAACGCCCCAGTAATTCAGCACAACGAACACCAGGTAACAGCCTATCCACCATAGCGGCTGAAACTCCGGCGGCGTGCCGGCAATGGCGGTGAGATACGAACCGATGAAGAACACGATCACGGCCGGCGTCATGATGTATTCGATGCTCTCGGCCAGGCCGGTGATGAATCCGCCCCACGGACCCATCGCGCTGCGCGCGAAGGAATACGCGCCGCCCGTGTGCGGCAAGGCCGGCGACATTTCCGCAAGACTGAAGATCAGGCCGAGATACATGATCGCGATGATGACGGCGGCGATGAACAGTCCGCCCCAGCCCCCGGAAGCGATCCCCAAGTTCCAGCCGGAAAAATGTCCGGAGATCACCGCGCCGACGCCGAGCGCCCACAGCGACCAGACGCGCGCATGGCGTTTGAGGCCGCGTTTCTCGAAGTAGTCCTTGTCGGCGTTCTGGTAGGTCACGCCGCCGACGGTTTTCTTCTCAGCCATGCGATTTCTCCCCGCTGTTGTTGGTGCCGATCCTGCTCCATTGCCGTTGCATTCGCGCGACGCAGAATATACGCCGATGCCTGCGACAAGCGACAGGCGTACGACCTTTCGAAATGGCAATGGATCGTCAACGCCGCGGGGTGAGCCGGACGCCGGGACGCAGCTTGCGAAAGGGCAGCCTGGCCGGATCGGCAAGGTTCGATCCTGGTGCATCGACGACCAGGATGCGCTGCGCGATGGGGCCGAAGTCGGCGCGAAAGTGCACCGAACTTTTCAACGCCAGTACCGCGAAGTCGCGCGGCTCGACACCGAGGTGCCGGAACATGGCTTGATCGGCGGCCTGTTGTTTGCGGCTCGCGACGACAATGTGGACATCGTCCATGCGCAGCAGCGCCATGCGGCCGAGATCCATGCGCGCGCCGAGGTAGAACGGACCGGTACCGACGAATCGCCCGTCGCCCAACGCCACGACGGTGAATCTGCCCACGACGGGTGTCTGAGCAGGGAATCCTTCAGGTAAGGGCGAATGGGCACCGAGGCGCAGATCTATATGCGCTCCTACGCCGGCCTCGTGCGCATGCGCGGCGGCGAGCGGATCGCACAGAATGCCGGCGAGCACACGCTGCACGCGGCTTTCGATGAGCGCCTTCAACAGCGTCGTCGTGTCCGCGGTGCCGCCGCCGCCCGGGTTGTCCTGCGTATCCGCAAGCACGGCCGGCCGGCCAGCGACGACGGGCGCCTTGGCAAGCTCCTGCATTGCTTGTTCGACGGAATAAATCTCCAGCGCGAAATCCGCCTCGCATTCCGCGACCATGTCGGCCACGGAATTCACGGCCGCGATGATGGCTTGCTCCTCGCTGGCATAGCCGAAGACGGCGGGGCCGCACTCGGCGACATCGGCTGCGGGGAAGCCGGGCGTGAAATTCAACGAGCACACTGCGCCCGTCTCCAACCGCGCGACCTCGGCTAGCAGCGATGCGAATGGCTCGACCAGCGTGCATTGCGAAGTGAGCGGAATGAGAAACGGCAGTTGGCGAAAACTTCGCGTGAGCGTGCGACCGCGCAGCTCGTGCAGGCAGCGCAGCGTGCGCGCGCCCGTCTCGGCCATGTCCACGTGCGGATAAGTGCGATAAGCGACGAGCGCACTCGCCTGCTCCACCATGAGCCGCGAAACGTTGGCGTGGAAGTCCAGGCTCGCGATGACAGGCACATCCTGCCCGAGGACTGCGCGCACGCGCCGCAGTACTTCGCCGTCCGCATCGTCGACATGCTCGGCGACCATCGCGCCGTGCAAATCCAAGTACACGGCGTCGAGCGATCCGCACGCACGCAAGTCGTCAAGCAGCATGGCGCAGATGCCTTCGAACGCATCGCGGGTCACAGGACCGGAGGGGGTTGCCGAACACCAGGTCAGCGGCACAAGAGTGTGTCCGGCCGTGCGTGCCTCGGCGATGAATCCTGCAGCGGGAAGATTGATGCCTTGAACGGCGTCGAACAGCGCGGCGCCGCGGATCAAGCCGGGCCAGGCATCGGCGGCTTCGAAATCGGCCAGGGTCGCCGGGTTGCGCGCGAAGGTGTTGGTTTCATGCTGGAAACCCCCGACGGCGAGGCGCATACAGCGAGCCGAACGCTAAGAGGCCAGAGCCGTTGCGACCTGCTCCGCCGTTTCCACGGTGGCCGATGCGATCTGGTTCCGGCCCAGGCATTTCGCACGGTACAGCGCCTTGTCGGCTGCGCGCAGCAATTGCTCGGGAGTGGCGTTGAGCTTGGGATCGATGGTCGCGACGCCGCCGCTGATGGTGAGGCGATCGTTCGCACCGGTGCCGTACGGAATTGCAAGACGCCAGATGCGCCGGCGCAGGCGCTCGGCGTACAGCGCGGCGCGACGCGCATCCACGTCGGGCAGCACGACCGCGAATTCCTCGCCGCCGTAGCGCGCCACGAAATCGCCGCCGCGGCGGAAGGTTTCGTTCAACGTCTGGGCCACTTTGCGCAGCACTTCGTCGCCGCGCAGATGGCCGTAGGTGTCGTTGTAGCGTTTGAACTCGTCGAGGTCGAGAAAGATCAGCGACAGCGGCCGGGCTTCGCGACGCGCGCGGCGCACTTCGCGCTCCAGCGAGCGATCGAAGTGACGGCGGTTGGCGATGCCCGTCAGCGCGTCGATGGCCACCAGCCGCCGCAGCCGGCGATTGGCAACCTCCAGCGCGAGGCGCTGTTGCATCAATTCGTGATTGCGACTTTCCAGCGACCGCAGGCGCAGCTGCGCGGCGCGCTCCGCTTCCACATGCGCGGCGCTTTGCTCTGCCGCGGCGCGGCGATAGCTGCCCAGCTCCTGTTCCAGTTCGCGCAGCTTGCGCGTGGTGCGCGCGCGCAGCCGATAGATGCCCAGCACGGCTGCGACAAACACGAGCGCTGCACCCACGCTCCACGCGGGGTGGGCGTTCAGGGCAGGGCCGATGAGCGTCGTGAGATTCACTGCTTTGCTCGCGGAACGACCTTCAGGACAGAACTTGTGGCGCGCCGGCGTTGCCGGCTCCCCCATTTATTAACCCACCATCGAAACGTCAATCGACCTGTTTTCTCGATGGACCGCGGCGGCTGCGATCGACGAACTGTACTATCAAATCACGACCACGCGCGTCGCGAATTCTCACTTTACTCAACGGCGACTAAATAGCGCGGTGTACATTCGTGAAGCGGCAGCACATGTCATTTCTCAATGCTTTGCTTGACGCCCCTGATCCGGCTGAGGAAACTTGCCGCGCTCCTCGCCAGGCACGCCTTTGATATTCATGAACCCGTCCGCCTCTCCCGCACCGTCCGGCCGTTTCGCGACCTGCGCGGGCTGTTGTCCGTTCTACCTGTCGGAGCGACACCCGGCGGCGGACTTCCGCTCGTGTCGCGACATCCTGACCGGCCGGATCAGGTTGTAGCCCCATGCGAGCCATCGGCATCGATCGCGCTTTCGAGCGGCGCCTGGCCGCTCTCATCAATTCGCGCGAGCGCAGCGTCATCCAGGGCGGGCTCAAGGGCGTCGAAAAGGAATCGCTGCGCGTCACGCCCGACGGCCGCATCGTGCACACACCGCATCCGTCGATGCTGGGCTCGGCACTGACCCATGACAACATCACCACGGACTACTCCGAATCGCTGATCGAGCTGGTAACGCCGGCGTTCAGGGAGTCGTGGGAGCTGTTGCAATACCTGTGCGATCTGCACCAGTTCGTCTATCGACACCTCGGCGAGGAATTGCTGTGGGCCACCAGCATGCCGTGCCACCTGGACGGCGACGCCAGCATTCCGGTGGCGCACTTCGGCAAATCCAACGTCGGGCGCATGAAAGAGGTGTACCGCGTCGGCCTGGGCCATCGCTACGGCCGCATGATGCAAGCCATCTCCGGCGTGCACTACAACTACTCCTTCCCGACGAAATTCTGGCCGGTCCTCGCCGATGTCCTGGAAGAACGCTTGCCCGGCCAAGCCTTCACCTCCGCACAGTACTTCGGCCTGCTGCGCAACTATCGTCGCTACGGCTGGCTGGTGCTCTATCTATTCGGCAACTCGCCGGCGCTGTGCAGCTCGTTCGTGCGCGGCCGCGAGCATGGACTGCAGGAATTCTCGCAAGGCACGCTATATGCGCCCTATGCCACGTCGCTGCGCATGAGCGATCTCGGCTATCGCAACAAGAGCCAGGCGGGTGTGCACATCTCGGTGAACAGCCTGGCCGAATACGTGCGCGATCTGTCCGCAGCCGTCAGCACGCCGCATCCCGAATATCAGAAGCTCGGCGTCAAGGTGGACGGCGAATACCGCCAATTGAACGCCAATCTGCTGCAGATCGAGAACGAGTACTACAGCTACATCCGCCCGAAACGCGTCATCCGCTCCGGCGAGCATCCGAGCGCGGCGCTGCAGCGCGCCGGTGTCGAATACGTCGAATTCCGCGCGCTGGACGTGAGCGCATTCGATCCGGTCGGCGTGAACCAGAACAAGATGCGCTTTCTGGAAGCCTTCGCGGCGCTGTGCGTACTCAAAGACAGCGCACTCATCAGCCCGGCGGAAGAAGAGGGGCTGGACGCCAACCATGCCACCGTGGCGCGGCGCGGCCGCGAGCCAGGACTGCAACTGAACCGTAACGGACGGCCGGTAGAGTTGCGCGCATGGTCGCTGGAACTCATCGATTCGATGCGCGGCATCTGCGAGATGCTCGACGAGGGCGACAATCAGCGGCCTTACATGGCGGCGCTCGAGCTGCAGGAGATGAAGATCAACGACGCGGCGCGCACGCCGTCGGCACGCAGCCTCGAAGAACTACGCTCCACCGGCGAATCGTTCGCGCAACTCGCGCTACGCATGTCGAAGGTGCACAAGAATTATTTCCTGGATCTGTATCCACCGAACGAGCAGCGCCTCGCGCAGTTCGCGACGCAGGCGGCCGAATCGCTGGAAAAACAGGCCGCAATCGAACGCAGCGACGCCGTGACTTTCGATCAATACCTGGCGAACTACTTCGCGCGCTAGTCTGGTTTGCGACGCGATGCTGTGATCGCAGTGGCAAAGACGCGGCGAAATCATTACTCTCGCCGCCCTCGCGCCGCTCACAGCGGCGAACTGGCCTCAACTGGCACGACATAATCACAGCACGGCGTCCTCGATTCGAAAAACTTGAGCCACCGGGTGCGCGAAATGCAGCGCGCGGAGCAGCAAGGTGCGAAAAGTGAGAACTACGCACCCCGGACTTAACAGAGCCTCATTACACTCCCCGACGGAGCATCGGTCGCGATTCATGGGCGCGGCTTAATGAATTGGATCTCATGAAACCGGCATCGATTCGACAGCACACTTGAGTTACGCAAGAAGGGTCACGGCATAGGGAATGCGCCAGAAGGTCATATGAGCAGTATCCCCGAAGAGTTTTCCATCAAGCTGACCAGCGCCGCGCTGCCCCCGCTTGTCGCCGCGGTTCCGGCCGCCAACGCCGATCACCTCAGCGATCAGCCCGCTGCCGCAGCGCTGACCGCAACCTCCAGCGGCTGGGACTCCTACGATGTCTGGCGCCGCTTCATCAAGGACGCCCGCGATCGCCGGCGCGCCGATCAGCCCTGAATTCTCCCCGCGCGTGCCCTCCCTGGCAGCGACCGCGCGTTCGCGCTTGTATCCACTGACGATTTCCCGCTACCGTACGCGCCCCCGGGCCTTCACAAGCCTCCAATCCCTGCAGGTATAACGCCAGGCGGGTACCACCAGCAGGTCCGGGAGTTCTCGGACCTATGCGCGACCCAGATGCGAGCCCCGCCTACTCCCCCCGATCCCAAGGGCGGCTGGACGCGCCCGTGGAAGCGCCGCTGGACGTGTGGCTGCGGCGCGACTTTCCGTATCTGAGGTTCGATGCGCCGCTGGAGAAGGAATTCCGGCAGGTGTTTCAGAGCGAGTCGCTGCCCCAGATCCGCCGCAACCTGTGGCTGGCGGTGGGCTTCGTGGTGGGTTTCTCGCTCCTGACGCATATGGTGCTCGACGCACCGGTCAATCGGACCCTGGACCTGCTGCGGCTGGCCATGTTGGGGCCGCTGCTGACGATAGCGCTGCTGTGCGTCCATTGGCCGCGCTTCGCGCACCTGCTTCCCTCCCTGTTGCTGCTCGGCGCGCCGCTGTTCGGCGCGGGTGTAGCGGTGCATGCCGTGATCGCAGCGCTGCACGGCGTAAGCCTGATCTCCAGCGTCGTCATTGCCATCATCTATATCTACTTCATGCTGGGCATGCTATTCGCGCGCGCCCTGGTCGCCGCCGCCGTCGTGGCCGCGTCCTATGTCATTGCCGCAGGCGTGAGCGGCGTGCCGGCAGCGCAACTGCTGATCGACGTAGGCGTGCTGCTGATAATCAACGTGATCGGCGCGATGGTCTGCTACACGCTGGAGCGCGCCAATCGCACGCACTTCCTGGAAGAGCGGCTGCTGATCGAAATGGCCAGCCGCGACGGCCTGACCGGCATCCACAACCGCCGCATGTTCGACGAACACATCGACCGCATCTGGCCGCAGGCGGCGCGCGACCGCATTCCGCTGGCACTGATGCTGGTCGATATCGACCACTTCAAGGCCTACAACGACTGCTACGGGCACCAGGCCGGCGACGACTGCCTGAAGCGCGTGGCCCGCTGCCTGACCCTGAGCGCACGCCGTCCGCTGGACATCACGACGCGCTACGGCGGCGAGGAATTCGCCATTGTCCTGTACGACGCCCGCCGCGAACACGTGGAAGAAGCGACGCGACGCATCCGGGCGGGGATGGACGCCTTGGCGATCGAACACATGGCTTCGCCGGCCGCGGTCAAGCGGCTGACAGTGAGCATCGGCGCCGCTTGCGTGGAGCCGGTTGCCGCACGCACGCATTTTGGTTTCATCCAGCTCGCGGACGAAGCCTTGTATGCAGCCAAGGTGCGCGGCCGCAACTGCGCCGTCATCATGGACAAAGAGTACGAACAGCTCACGACGGGCTCCTTCCGCAAGCCGTCCGGTTCGCCGGCTGCCGCACCTGCATTGGGCGATTAGAACCTACCCAGCTGGCCTCGCTCTTGCACGTATCGCGTGCCGGTTATGATCGGCGCCGCCGCGCTGCCTTCGCACCACACTCACGCCACGGAGTTTCATGACCACGCGCCCTCGCATCCGCAGCCTGATGATTGCCAACCGGGGCGAGATCGCCATTCGCGTCATGCGGGCGGCAGCCGAGTTGAGCATTCGCACCGTCGCGATCTATTCGCAGGAAGATCGCTTCTCGCTGCACCGGATGAAGGCGGACGAGAGCTACCTGGTCGGCGCCGGCAAAAGCCCGGTCGAGGCGTACCTGGATATCGCCGACATCATTCGTGTCGCCCAAGCCGCGCACGTGGACGCCATTCATCCGGGCTACGGCTTCCTGTCGGAGAACCCGCAGTTCGCGCAAGCCTGCGCCGATGCGGGAATCATCTTCATCGGCCCGACGCCCGACATCATGCGCCGGCTCGGCAACAAGGTGATGGCGCGCAATCTTGCGGCCTCGGCCGGCGTCTCCGTGATGCCGGCAACGCCGCCCCTGCCGCACGACGATGCGGCAGTCCTCGAACTGGCCCACGCAGTCGGCTTTCCGGTGATGCTCAAGGCAAGCTGGGGCGGCGGCGGGCGCGGCATGCGCATCGTCGCAACGGCAGGTGAACTCATCGAGAGCGTGGCCACGGCGCGGCGCGAAGCCAAAGCCGCGTTCGGCAACGACGAAGTGTACTTGGAAAAACTCGTACGGCGCGCCCGCCATATCGAAGTACAGCTGCTCGGTGATTGCCAAGGCAATCTCGTGCACCTGTTCGAGCGCGATTGCACGGTGCAGCGGCGCAACCAGAAAGTCGTCGAACGCGCGCCGGCGACGTTCTTTACTGCCGAGCAGCGCCAGTCGCTGTGCGACGAAGCGCTGAAGATCGGCAATGCGGTGCGCTATCTCAACGCGGGCACAGTGGAGTTCCTGCAGGACGCCGACACCGGCAAGTTCTATTTCATCGAAGTGAATCCGCGCGTGCAGGTGGAGCACACGGTGACCGAGGCGGTGACCGGCATCGACATCGTGCGGGCGCAGATCCGCATTGCCGAAGGCGCGGTGATCGGCGAACCCGACAGCGGCGTGCCGGCGCAGCAGGACATCCGGCTCAACGGCTTCGCGATGCAATGCCGCGTCACCACCGAAGACCCCGAAAACAACTTCATTCCGGACTACGGCCGCATCACCGCCTATCGCAGTCCCGCCGGGTTCGGCGTGCGGCTCGACGCGGGCACCGCGTATGCGGGTGCCATCATCACGCGGTCATACGATTCGCTGCTGGTCAAAGTCACCGCCTGGTCGCCGACGCCGGCGGAGACCATTGCGCGCATGCACCGCGCGCTGTGGGAGTTCCGGGTGCGCGGTGTCGTCACCAACCTGCGCTTTCTCGATCAACTCATCATGCATCCGCGCTTCGCCGCCGCGGACTACACCACCCGCTTCATCGACGGCACGCCGGAGCTGTTCCAGTTCCCGCGCAAGCGCGACCGCGCGACCCGGCTGCTGAACTTCATCGGCGACGTCGTCGTCAACGGAAATCCAGAAGTGAAGCACCGCGCGCGGCCGCCGCGCCTCGTCAATCCGCGGCTGCCGAAGGTGGCCTTGCCGCCGCCGGCTGCGGGCACGAAGCAGCTGCTCGATACACTCGGCCCGGAAAAATTCGCCGCGTGGATGCTCGACCAGAAACGCGTGCTGTTGACCGACACGACCATGCGCGATGCGCATCAATCGCTGCTGGCGACGCGCGTGCGCACCTACGACTTGAAAGCGATCGCGCCGTACTACGCCGCGCTGCTGCCGGACCTGTTCTCGGTGGAATGCTGGGGCGGCGCGACGTTCGACGTCGCGATGCGGTTTCTCGCCGAATGTCCATGGGAACGGCTGCAGGAATTGCGCGCAGCCATGCCGAACCTGCTGTTGCAGATGCTGCTGCGTTCGGCGAACGCGGTGGGCTACACGAACTATCCCGACAACGTCGTGCAGTACTTCGTCAAGCAGGCGGCGCACTCGGGCATCGACCTGTTCCGGGTTTTCGATTCGCTCAACTGGGTGCCGAACATGCGCGTCGCCATCGATGCGGTGCGCGACTCGGGCAAACTGTGCGAAGCGGCGATCTGCTACACCGGCAATCTTTCCGATCCGAGGCAGACCAAGTACGACCTGAAATACTACCTCGGACTAGCCCGCGAGCTGCGCTCGGCCGGCGCTCACATTCTTGGCATCAAGGACATGGCAGGGCTGTGCCAGCCGCGCGCCGCATATACGTTAGTGAAGGCGCTGAAGGAGGAAATCGGCTTGCCGGTGCACTTCCACACTCACGACACCAGCGGCATCGCGGCGGCGAGCGTGCTTGCCGCCGTCGACGCGGGTGCGGATGCCGTCGATGGCGCGATGGACTCGATGAGCGGCCTCACCTCACAACCCAATCTCGGTTCCATCGCCGAAGCGCTGCGCCACGGGCCGCGCGATTCGGGCATCGACGGCGACAACCTGCGCCTGCTGTCCGGCTACTGGGAACAAGTGCGCCACACTTACGGTGCATTCGAAAGCGACCTGCGCGCGGGCGCATCCGAAGTCTATGTTCACGGCATGCCCGGCGGTCAATTCACCAACCTGCGCGAGCAGGCCCGCTCGCTCGGCATCGATGAGGTGCGCTGGCCTGAAGTGGCGCGCGCCTACGCGCAGGTGAATGAAATGTTCGGTGACATCGTCAAGGTCACGCCGACATCGAAGGTTGTCGGCGATATGGCGCTGATGATGGTGACCAGCGGCCTGACCGCGCAACAGGTGCAGGATCCCGCCACCGAAGTCGCGTTCCCCGATTCGGTGGTATCACTGTTTCGCGGCGACCTTGGGCAACCCTACGGCGGCTTCCCCGCTGCTCTACAGAAAAAGATTCTGCAAGGCGCCGCACCCAACACCGTGCGCCCCGGCGAGGTGCTGCCTGCCGTCGATTTGCAGCACACGCGTGCACAGGTCACCGCGAAAACCTGGCGCGAGATCACCGACGCCGAGTTCGCGTCCTATCTGATGTATCCCAAAGTTTTTCTCGACTATCTCGCCAACCGTCTCGAATACGGCCGTGTCAGTGTATTGCCGACCGCCTTGTTTTTTTACGGCATGGAGCCTGGCGACGAGGTGAGCGTCGACATCGAGCGCGGCAAGACACTGATCGTGCGCTTCCTCGCCCTGAGCGAAAGCCAGGCGGACGGCATGCGCACCGTGTTCTTCGAACTTAACGGCCAGCCGCGCTCGGTCAAGATCCGCGACCGCAGCCAGGTCGCGGTGAAGCCGCCGCGCCGCAAAGCGGAAACCGGCAATGCATACCATGTCGCCGCGCCGATGCCGGGTACGGTCGCGACGGTGAGTGTCGTCAAGGGCGCGAAAGTGGCGCGCGGCGATGCGCTCGTCGCCATTGAAGCGATGAAAATGGAAACGTCGGTACGCGCTGATCGCGACGGCACCGTGGTCGAAGTAGTCACCGTGCCGGGCGAATCGGTGGACGCCAAGGATCTGCTGATCGTGTTGTCGTAATCCGGTTGCGCCGCCGCCCGGTCGCGCTCCAGCGGCGGCCGACACCGGGCCATTGCGGTCATCACCAACTTGCGGCGCCCGGCGCGCCGTGCTCACCTTGCGACGTTGCGAAATCACGTTGTACGGGACTGCAACTCCAGTTCGCGCGCAGCCCACGCCGCCAAGACGGTGCGGTATCGCGCGATCTCAAATTTCACTGCACCCGTTCAGCTTGGTTAGAATCGCGCCATGACCCTACTGCGAGTCGCGGAACCTCAGGAAGAGCGAGCACAGCGACTGGAGCGCGAGTTCCAGGCCGTATTGGATGCCGCCGTGGACGCGGTCGTGCTGTTCGATCACGACGGGCGGATCGATCTGCTGAATCACGCGGGCGAACGCATGTTCGGCTACAACGAAGAGGAAGTCATCGGACTGAAGGTCAACATTCTGCTGCCAGAACCTTACCGCTCGCAGCACGACGACTACCTGCGTCACTATGTCGAGGCAGGCGAGCCGCGCATCATTGGCCGCGAGCTGCTGGCGAAGCGGCGCGATGGCAGCGAGTTCTCAGCGGAACTCGCCATCGGCCGCGTCAAGGGCACGGAACCGCCGCGCTTCGTCGGTTTCGTCCGTGACATCACCGTGCGGCGCAATGCCGAGGAAGCCCTGCGGCGCAGCGAGGCGCAGCTCACCATCGCGCAGGAGATCGCCAACCTCGGCAACTATGTCGTGCATTTCGACGGCCGCTACGAGGACTACTGGTCGCCCCATCTGTATCGAGTCCTCGGCCGCCGCTACGGCGAGCGCTTCATCGGCGTCTACGACTATCTCGAACCGATGGTGCACGCCGCCGATCGCGCGCTGTGGCAGCGCACACGTGACGAACTCGACGCCGGCGCGAAATCGGCCGACATCGAATATCGCATCATTCATCCCGACGGCTCGCTGCGCTACGTTCACCATATCGCGCAAACCACGCGTAGTGCCGACGGCCGCGTGCTGCGCCAGGTCGGCACGTTGCACGACATCACCGATCGGCGCCGCGCCGAGGACGAAGCGCGCCAGATGCAGGATCGCATCGCGCACTTCGGCCGCATTTCGACGATGGGCGAAATGGCCGCCGGCATCGCGCACGAAGTGAACCAGCCGCTCACCGCCATCGCCACCTACGCACAGGCCTGCCAGC
>Ga0307509_10002310_pt1 | contig 31078 bp, 33 predicted proteins | sample 10_EM_MG_FD_202245 | JGI IMG/M metagenome (GOLD analysis project Ga0307509, IMG submission 202245) | Populus trichocarpa ectomycorrhiza microbial communities from riparian zone in the Pacific Northwest, United States - 10_EM | ecosystem: Host-associated > Plants > Roots > Unclassified | place...
ACCGCGCCCGACTTTTTGCCATCACCAAAAAATCCTCACCAATTATCACTCAAATTTCCTAATCCGGTTTAGTCTACACATAAATGTAATGGTGGTGCGCCCGACTTTTTGCTACCCCCTTGTACTGTATGGAGCAACTGGCTCGATAGACTACCGTACCCGACACACCGGCCAGTACTCGGTTTACCCCACCTAGCCCAAGAACAAGCACACCAAATAAGAGTGGCTACTGGTGCCAGATCTCGCGATGCGACCTTGTTCAAGGGTAATGGAGAATGGGAGAGATTATCCCATAATTAGAGCTTTATAATACTGCAATTAGTAGCATAGCTGGCAATGCAAACTTTAAATGTGTGAGATGCACGTATTTAGGTATGATATGTAGGCAATGTATCAAATTCTTGATACAAAGTTGTATAACAATGCCTTCTTTGTTTGTTTCCAGTTGCGGAAAATAAAGCAAGCTTACCGTTGTTTACCGCAGGCAAGTCATGTGGTGCACCCACCGCACGGTTCCAACAATCTGGCCGCTGGTTTGAATCTTGTGGTAGCAAGCCGATGGCTGAATGTGGCGCTTTATTACGCCACACTAAATGTATCATCGTTACAAGGGCGGGCCTTGTTTCGGCCCAGCGATTGGCTTTCGAATCGAACAAGGTTCATATAACCTCCCGCCCACATCAGCGATAGCAGCAGTCCCGGTACGGTACCGGCGGAACCTCGCTCAGCTGGACCCCATTTTTTTTCATTTTTTTTTCAGTGAGCAGCTGGAAAACGCCCATCCTTTCGAGCCATTTCTCGCTGATTGGGATATCCAACCATTCTATCATAATTACAATTAAATTCCTAGAAAATTCAATTAAAAATAATAATTCAGTGCTTGGGCAGCAGCCCAGCCCTACCACGTAGGCGAGACGGTTCATTTCCAAGTTCCAATCTGCGGTTTGTATGTCCATTCCATGTCGGGAGCTGCCGTTGATTGTTTCGAGCACAAACTCCTTCCTAGATAGCCAATTTGTGGTCATCCACTAGTTTTTTCTACAATACACTTCCTCTCCCTTCCCGTATTGCCATGGAAGTCTAGTACAAGCGGGGTACCTACGGCGCAAGGATGGTGTCGGCACCTCAGTGCCCGCCTTGAGTCTCCTTTCAGGTCAAGAAGGCCAGTCCTGATATGGTGGTGGACTGTATCGAATTAGGAAGCCTCTTGGCCAATTATTCCGCAAAAGCCCTTCCTCCATAATACAAGTACAAGCCCACCGTCCCATTCTCTACCAACCTTGAAGGTACTTGTATCTACTCGAGCACAGCCCCAGCCAGAAAGTTAAAAAAGAAACTGGCTCTGTAAATACGCTCCAATAGCCAATTGGGAAGACTTAGTAGGAGGGATATTAAAGAATTCTATTTGTAGGTTGTTGCTGTCTCGAACTGAAATATTGGTCCATGTTGGATGTCATGGGGGTACTCGAGTACTCGTAGTACCGTAGGTTCTAAGCTGCCGGCACCATAATGCATCTATTATACTCCGCCGTTGTAGCGGTGGGACATCCAGGCGTCTTCAAGGGAAACCGGGGTGGTGAGCTCGAACGGATTAGCACATGCATTTCCCCTCGCATGCGTGCAATATTCGACCTTTTCAAAACCCTACATAATTTCGTTTCAGTTGATGTCCGACTTCGAGATGGTAGGTTATGAGCCATAGAGAGCAAGAGAGCACTACTACTCTACCGCACTTTACGGTCCTGCATATAAATACCGTAGACACAACGGTTCGGTAAGTAGGATATCGGTATATGATGCCGCGCATTGCCGTGGTAATTTTGCTTCCGGAAAGAGCCGATCGCTAGATGCAAATGACCGATCCATTGCTTTTTCACCACCTCGCCCCGCAATGGTGGTGCACTATTCCCAGAAACTTACAATTTGTCCGTGAATGTGCCAATTTTTTTTCCTCTTTAGGTGAAATTCCATATTTCCACCTAACCTATGTTGGCGGTTTGAGAAGGCAGCCGTGCGGGGATGCCGTGGGGCACGATGTTGATGTTGGATAAAGTATATATTCGAGTACGATACATTCTAGCATGACATCGGCGCAGGCTGCCATGTGTGGCAGGGTGGGGTGGGTGCATTGGAGTACAATACTGTAGAGGGTAAACGAGGGTACATTGATTACCTATGTAGGCGAGTGAGCCTCAGCGAAGAACTCCAAGTATAACAATTGGATTTCTGCCTGGCTCAGCAACTAAAGGTATGATAGTTTTTACAGTGGCTTAATGAACGGAGGAGGGTAGAGGCGATGATGAGTCTTGCGGAGACTGTGAAGCATAGGGCTTGGAGGATTGATTGAAAGGCCAAAAGCCGGAGGAAGCATGTCATCCGGGCCATAACCAAGCAAAAGTATTGTATCATACCATGCTCGAGTAAACTAGTACGCGTACGATACTCGAGTATCATATGTATGGCATTGCATTGCATGAAAGCAGCGCATCTTCTGCACCTTCAATACCGGTGATACCGAAGCACTTTTACAGGTTCGTGCCTCCGAGTTCCTTGATTTTTATTTATTTTAATTATTTATTGCGCTGCGGTGAAATGGATGAGGGAGGGAGGAGGTTCTATAGTATCATACCGGTATCGTAAAGGGTGGCTTGCCACTCGAGATCTGGCGAGGCGTATGATATCTGTGCGTCCATTAGATGCGGAGGGAGTAACCCTGGAGAATTCCATTCCCAACCCTGGAAAGGTATTTTTTCTTTTTTCTTTTCTTGTGTCCTCGGGACCGCACGAAGGACCGGGGCGGTGACATGGAGGCAGGGGGAATAGGGCCGGAAAGCTTGCTATCCACATGGCCCATCGGGGATGAATACGGCATTCGTGCTCAACCCGATCACCGTGTTCCCCGGAGTTTTGTGTGTGATACTATAGGAATAGCCTCTGATCCGGGCACTTTGACTCAACACATGGATAACTTATGATACCTCGCTTACATGATGATGAACAGGAAAAAGCCGGGCTTTGCCAAGATGGCCTCGAAAATGACTATTTCCACGGATACTGCTCTTATTGAAAGTCAGAGAGCATAGACCTAGAGAGTGGGTCCTCTGAGCGCTTCTTCCCACTACCCAAATCTCCCTAAAGATGTAACTATGGTTGGAATTTAATTTTTTTTGGAAATTACCATTGTGTTGATTTGGAGTTCTCAGCACAAGACGGTACTTATTTTTCCAGACGGATAATCAAAGCTATTGAGCCCCATGAGAGGAATAAGCTTACGAGTACTATGTCTGTCAGAACTCTGAATTTTTTTAGCGTACGGTATGATAATACCGGTACTCGTACTGCGGACTGTGGTTTCAGATGCCCTACCATATTGAACCTGCGATGCTATTCTGGTAAATTTACGAGGAATAATTACTATTCACACACAAGAAACATGAGGCTTCAATGCCAGAAGCGGGCCCCCGGGTCACTCAGTACTGTAGCACCGAAAAGGGAAGAAGAAGAAGAAAAAAAGTATGATAGTTTCGCCGGTGCAAGCAAGTTACCGCAGCCCACATCCTTGCCAAGGTCACTCTAATAGAGGCAAAGGCCCCGTCAACTCTTCTTTGTTTGCCGCAATTTGGGTGACAATGTCAAAGGGTTGATCTTTGCTCCAATCAGGTCAGCTTTAGCACATGTTCCCACTCTTTTCGTCTGCGACTTGACTTAAGTTATGGTGCCGGTACTTGGTCTTTGACATGGTAGGGTGCGAGGACGATAACTGTCATGGCATTTTACAACCCATAATTTGGGACTGCCCCCCTCGGTGGATGCAGTTGTTTTTGCAGCTTTGCTATGATGGGTTATCGTGCCACAGACCCGTAGCGGGTGTCAGGGAAATAACTGGTTTGGTTGAAATTTGACTTTTGATCCTCTCGAATGCTTGTTAAGCCAAAATTAATGATTGCCAGTAAATAGTGAGGGGATGTGGGATGTGAGGTTACCGTATGTCAGTGGTGCCCCGAAGGAAAATGAATAGCCTAGCGTAAATTCCCTGAGGCACAAGGAGCGCCGTGGAGCTTGGTTTCAGTGGGACTTGGGAAAGCGAGACCTGTCGAGCAGTGAGCACAGTACGGTAGTCCACTTGGAGTAATTGAAAAGCAGCGCCCTCCCCATCCCCGCCTCTGCTTCTCACTCTCCATCCCACAGTGTCTCACGGTTCTGCTGCTGCTTACTCCCTTCCTTCTTCACACTCCACTGCAGCCTCTCCCCCACCACCATCCCTCCCATACCCTCTTCTTCCCTACACCCTCTTTCACGCCTCCTCGCCCACTCCTGCCCTTGGTTCCGGATCGCAGCATCAAGCGTCCTTGCAACAGCCACCGCCCAAATAATTGACCATTTGTGGGATAAGGGCTGACCTGCCCTCTCTCTTCTTCCACCCTACATAAGACACTCCTACCGCCCCCTCCTCCAAGGGAGAAGAAAAAACAAGGAAGGCTTCGGCGCTCAGCGTTTGGCGACTTAACTCTTTTTTGCTGCGATAGCAATTCGGAAGTCTGCGAACCCGGTGCCCGATACCTCGCCTCCATATCGCTCGCCTGGACACCCACTTTAGCAGAGGAGCACTTTTATTCTTAAAGCAACCTTCTTCCCCATTCCTCACTTGAGCTATCCCCTCCATCAGCAAAACAGCTTTTTTATCTAACCATCCTCACAAATAACTTCAGACATGGCAACTCCAGAACCTGTCAAATCCGCAAACTCTCAAGCGAAGAGGATCCCCCAGCCCCCAGCTGGTCGGACACCTCCTTCGCCGGCCCCCACAAATATGTCTTTCAACCAAGGTGATGACCGGGATGTCACTCGCAGATCTGAATCTACACGATCTCCAACTGCCATTCACTTTATCACTAGAGACATCGATAGGGATAGCCCCGCTACAAGAGGATTGTCCAAGAAGTCTTCGAAAGGAGACTTTAGCAGGAAGAAGTCCATCAAGGGAGCAAGTTACTACGGGGAGGTGTTCGCCGTTCGGGAGTCGGGCCCGGTGGTTCCCAAGAGTTCTGCGGTTTGGGTTGAATTGCGAACCAACGTCATTGTAAGCACCATCTCTTTTTACTGTATCCGATTCCACTGCAAAAATACCTCTTCCCCGTATTTTGAATTCATTTTTATTGCTTAATATCTTGGTGCCTTGCATATGCTACAACGCTGTATTTTCGTGGTTCCCTCTATGTTTGCTTGTGCCGCCTCTCTTTTCTCGGCTATTCCGATGTCGTACTTTACCCGTGCTAACGTACTTGGTGCGACATCTGCAGCTAGAGAACGAATTCGAGTTTGCAAAGTCTTTGTCCGAGATGGTCGCCAAACGCTACGGAAAGACTGAAGATGCGGTTTGCGTATCCCTTGAACATTCGGCCTGTATGGTTATGGGGGGCACATATGATGGATCCTTTCTCCTCACCATCACTTCCCTAAACATGATTTCTCCGACATGCAACAAGCGAAATGCGGCACTGATCTGCGATTGGATCAGCAATAATCTCGGTGTTGAGGTCGCCAGAGGCTATATTCGTTTTGTCGACCCAGATTTTGCGAACTACGCAATGGGCGGATACACAATGTTGGATTTGATGGAGAAGGAAGAACTTGCCAGGACCGGCACTGCAGACAAAGCGGGTGTTATTAGGGACAGGAGCACCAAGAGGTCGATGTCACGCCACCGTTCCAGCAAGAAAGAGAGGAAGAGCTACGAGAAGCAAGCATCGACTTTTATAGACACGAGTGGAGACCTTAGTTCGGTGGAAGACGAGGATGTCCCTTCTGAGCTGCCTTCGATTCTGGCAAGGACCTCAAATGACGGACGTCCGGCGACCGCGCCAGCTCAGAGAATGAAGAAGAGAAGCATGTTCGATCTCTTCAGCAGGAGCAAGACCTCGCGATAAATAAGAGGCACCATCCAATCATGGTTGCGGTTATGTCCACTAGAGTATTCTTCTACACTTTCTATTGCCGAGGCCTTTTTTCCTTTTTTTGTCTGGATTTTTACACGAACGGAGTTTGTGTGTTTGGGTAACCTTTCTACGATTTTCCTTCACTTGGTCACCTTTCTTTTCCCGGAACTTATGCCTGGCATACCCGAGTAGGCAAGAGCAAGTTCCGGCTCAAATTTTCCCTTTGTTACGGCTGGGAGGTTTCATTCGCTATTTTTCCTTGGATGCTTCTCTTTTCACCTTTGTGCCCACTTTGCGAGTAAGGTCCTATAGCTATAGGTTTACTGTACAATTATTTTGCGGTGTTTTAGCCAACGAGGTACATATTTCCTTTGTCAAGGTTAGGCGGGGGTGGTTAGTATTCGGAATGTGGCCTTTTTCTTGCTCAACGGCGCATCCGCACTGAAAGCGATTGGATGCGGAACAGATGCCTGAGCAGAGGAGAAGGGAGCCTTTTTCTTCTTCTACCGGTACACTACTTTTTACACACATCTGCGGAGCGCGTTTCGCTTTGATGAGATATCTCTTGTACAGTATTGGTTTCTGTATCATAAACGGAAATTATCCAATCTTTCATATGACAGCAACAGGCAGGATAGTTATCTTGGAAGATTTCTATCATTTAAAAAAAATTAAATCTAAATTACGGTGAAGATTCGTACAAATAATCCCCCTCATCTTCAGGCCTCTAATCTCCCCATTCGGGGACAAAGCACCGTGCGAAGGAGGAGCATCTGAGCGAGCTGAACTTACTGGATCTCATTAACCGGTACGCGTCATTTTGTTAACTTGCTTAGCTATGCCTATTGTAGTTTAGCTCTGTTGCTTATGTGATTGTGGGTTGCGCAAATATCCGGGGCTGTTTTCTGCAAGGCAGGGGGGTCATTTTGCAGGTTAACCTAAATTAACCGTTCGCTGACTTTCTGCCGGGATTGAGTGCTCGTGCTCGTGCGGGTAGATGCTTATGATTTAGTACGGGGCGAAGATCGTGTCAACCTGCGATTAAGGCATCGTGAACCCCGTTACGGCAATTCATCGGCGGGCCTGACTGTAGGTTTAGACGGGATGTTTTAGCCTGCTAGCGGGAACTGCTTCACCCCCTCATTTCTGCCTCCCATTTCCATTACCGGTACTCGCATCGTACACCCCTTTCTTTTTTCCTTTCCTCGTCTTTCCCCTCCTTTCCCACCGGACGAGCACAGTACCACTGGCCAATCAACACTACTGGACTATCCTCCTCTGCCACTCGTTGCTACTTATCTCCCTTCTCATATTGGTAAGACCTCGTTTCACCGGTTCCACCACCTAGCGTCGATCTGCCGCCCGCCAGCATTCCCTGCTGGCACGACCCCCCAACAAAGATAGCCAGCGACTCTTGCGAAAACCACCCCCGAAATGCCAGCGGAAGAACAACAACCACTTTCCACCCAGCTCATCCAACGCCTCTTGACGGAAAACTTCGAGGACAAAAAGACTAGAATATCCCAACCGGCGTTGAACGTGGTACGGGAGTACACCAAGATATTCGTACGCGAGGCGATCTGGCGCGCTGCTGCTATTAGGAAAGAGGAGGGTGGTGAGGGCGGACTGAAGAATATGAGTGCTTTTCTGGAGGTATGAAAAATAAATATTTTTTTTTCCCTGGAAATTGTTTTTGCCGTCTTCCAAGGTTAGGATAATGGCTAATGTAATAGGGAATACTTCTAGGTGGAGGATTTGGAGAAATTGGCGCCACAATTGTTGTTAGATTTTTAGAAGCGTACGCTGCCAGAGATGGGATTTGGCCGAGGGGTTGAGAGCGGAGGGGTACAGCAAGGTATATGAAGGTGGGCTTATACGGTATGGATGATATGGGATTTCTGCGTTTCGTTTCTTGGAGAGAGGGATCGCCGATATGGGCTTCATATCTGGTTGTTTGGTCGAGCCTTGCAGCAGGAGCAGCGTGCTGTATATTACTTACCTGGTCCCAGTAATGAATCCCTACTCGACCTACAGTGCCGGGATTCGATATTGAAATTTCCGCCCTATCTCGTGCATTCGTGGTAAGGCATATCCTGGAAAGTTTGAGATATATTATTCCTAAAGAGAAAGTGGGGGGGGCTTGGTCTGGCTGATTATCGGGAATCTACTGCAGGAGACTCGATGTAAGATAAACATTCATATAAGCAAAACCTTGATGCAAGGGATTGGGACTTAGCTCCTAAACCGCCGCCTCGGCCAAAATTCTCTTTGATAAAGGAATACACGAGCACCCTGTTATCCCGGATGACCAGATTTCATGAATTTCGTCCGGGACCACGCACGGGGTATCCGTAACAAGAGAGGTGGCGTTTGTTTTATTCAGAGAAAAGTAACGAAGGTTTATTCTGATTCTTGTGAAAAACCCCATCTTAGCAGGCTTTCATAGGCACTGTTAACACTTTTGGATCTCCATTTGTAGGTGCACGGGTTGCATGCTCTTCTTCCGCCCCAGAATCACTATTAAATTTTGAAGCAATATATTCCGCCTCCAGGTCCCAGTTCTCTAAACCTATAATATAATACTCTTTTCTTTCCCCTTGCCCTTCTCCATGGCCTTCCGCTGATCCCTCCTTATTCTGGTTCTTTCTTCACCTACATTGTCGTCTGGCAATATGTGCATTTTCCTTTTTTAGTCTGGCTCTACTGACAGTGGCCACAGTATCCGGGTCAGCGGGCAGATATTCTATAGTAACAGGGAGATGGGATTTCCCAAAATTTTGTACGAATCCGAGAACCCCCTTTTCCGGGTTTGCAGGTAAAGCTTGTTGAGAAATTGGGGAGGTTAAAGAGTGTTTCCTGTTCATCGAGATACTGGATATAGCGGGGTGCGAGTGTATCATTATCATCAATATCATACGAGAGTACAAGTTCCCACTCCCAAGTCTTTTCTTGTATGGTATGATATCATACAAGGAATCAGTTGTGTGGCTTATCATTTTTCCGCCCCTACTCCCACCCTGTTAAGATCTCACGATGCTCAATTCTAGGGTATACCAAGATGGCCAAAATGGCTCTGACGCTTAGTCGTAATTCCAATCGCTTTAGGGGTTTGTTTGGGAGACATCTCGGCGTTACCTTAGCAAGCCTTATAAATAAATAAGTCTTTGTCTTTTCTCGTTCTTCCCTCCTTCTTCTTCTCCTCTCCATCCTATAGCTTCGACAACAACAACACTACCGCAGCGATCGAAATAAAAACGACAGCGGAAATGACGCCGAATAAAAAGAAGGGGAAAGATAAAGAGATGGCGGAGGAAAATGGAATGGTTAATGGTCAACCTTCTTGGTTTGTGAGTTTTTTCCCCGACATTCTTGTTTTTCTTTAAACTTCTTTATGTTATATGGCGTTGGTGAACGGACATTCATCCGATAGCCGTTGGCGGTTGTACCCGACGAGTTTAAGGTTAAGTCCAACGGCTGAAAGGGAAGTGGACGTGAGAGATTGCCCCGTGGGATTTTTTTCTCTCTCGGTGTCCTACTGTCTGACTGCTTCACTTGGAAAATTGTCTTGGTGTTTTGCTTCTTCAAAAATATTAAAGAGCTTTACTAAATAGTATTCAATATTTAGACCACCAGTTCTGAGTTTAGAAAGGAGCCTTTGGTATCTTGTAAGCCTCAGGGGGTCGACAGCATTGAAAACCCGGCCAGACCTGCCAGCTCGGAGAAGTATCGACTCAAAAGCGGTTATGGCGGAGGGGAATCATCTGGTTCCTCGTCCTTCTTCTCACGTGCTGTTGAGAAACCAAAAGGTGCTCAGCAAGATATTCGCAGGCCCGGCCCCGGGTCCGGTATTAATTATAAGTATAAGAAGGCCCTCTCTGATTTTTCCGGCCCTTCTGGTAGAGGGCGTATGACATATACTACACCTTCCAACCAGGGTGGGAGAGGTGGAACCGATTCAAGTGAAGATCCGACCAGAAGAGGCAAGGGAGCTTTCCATTTTGGGTCTATCCCTCCTCCACCTTTTACCAATAAGATCTATCAATCGGGTGTCGGTTGGGTCTCCAAGGATAAAGCAGGCGCTTCCTCCTTGAAGCATACTGGTATTTGTGGGAGTGAAGACTCCAGTTTGGGTACTTCGAAGGTACAGTTTTCACTCAGTTGATTACCTTGACTCAGCCCTATATTTGCTTTTCCCAATTTCATTCATTCATTCATTCATTTTCATGAACAGCCAGAATTGGATTATCAGTTTGGGACTAACTAGAATTTACATTTATAGAGTGACAATTCTACAATGTTTAGCTCTCTTCGTGGCAAAGCGAAGCCTTTCTACTCCCATCAGGTTTGGACGGGCGATGGGGGTAAAGTTCCTTCAACTAGCAGTTATGCTCATCAAGACGTGCGCTCCAAATCCGAAACCAGCTCTTACTTTTCGCCCAAACCTGCAACTTCAAATAGGGAACACCAGCCTGGTGTATCTAGATACCTAGAGCTTACACCCCCTGGGCTCGGCTATGCCAAGAGCCAGCAACTAGTACTTGACCATATCTCGGATTCTACTTCTATTGACACCTCTTCTGGGTCTTCTGTCATGGACCTCATGTACAAGAAAGCTATGGAAGAAACTCAAAAGTGCGATGCTCTTACTCTTGAGGTTCAAGAACTCAGAAAACAGCTGGCGAGCGTTCAGTCCGACAAGAATTTTTCTGAGCAAGTTATTCAGGAATTGACAATCGAGCTCGGGTTGATGGGCCCTAGATTGGGACTAATCGAAAGTCAGCAAATCCTTAACAGAGATGTTGGTAGCATCCTTGCATCTGGCGGTGTGCCCCCGTTGGATATTACGCTGAATGGATGGACTTATATTCGTGTTGGTAAACCGGGAGATGGTTGGAGGGGGGATTTCTATAATCCTATTGAGCCTTTCCCGCCTGGTCGCCCCGCTTATAGAGGTAACGACTCTCCGACACTCCCGCCGCTCCCTAAGCGTACTTCTTTGGGAGGAAATAGTAGTGCCGGTACTACACTCCCCCAGCGCTCTTTTAAGCATGCCTCCGTCGTAGATGGTCGTTTGTCCCCCCCGGTTCTCTCCGCTCCTGAGCGTAACACTTGGGCAGGTAATAGTCGTTCCTCCCAGGGACAATCCTCGTCTCCGAAAGGTCTTCCTCCTCGTGAAGGCTCTGTTTCCTTCCCCCTCGATCGCCCGACCCACCGCCACAACGCCGCGTCGGCCTCTCCGGGGATTAGTAGCGTGTACTTCAACTGGAGTCCCAACAAGGGAAAAAAAAAGTAACCAAGCATCAAAGTGTGGACTGAGCCTCCACCTGACTCCTGGTTTGCAGTCAAACTTAGTGGTAACCTTTTCACTCTGTTTCGTTGTTTAAGCTTCATTACACATGTTAAAGTCTTGTTCTGTATGCATCAAATGTATCATGCCCCGCCTACCATGTACTGTACTTTGTTTTCTGTTAGTTATATGTAATTGGTTTGGGGGTTCAAATAACAATACAAGTCGATTTCAATTCTTTACGTAAATTGTGCTTAATACACGTGTCGCGTGTGAAAACCACTTCTCTTAAATTACTCCCGGTAGGAGAGGTACCGGTACCGGTATGTGGGTACGGTAGGTAGGTAAGTATGCATGCGAGAGTCATGAAGCGATAATGTGACTCTCATACTGGACTCAGCTCAGCTGGATTGTCCAGGACATTTATCATTGGTCCCGGCGTTTGAGTCATTGGCGCTCGCATCTGATTCGCTGGAGCACTGGCCAATGCCCAAGCATTTAGCGACGCCTTCCCTCCTTCCCTGCCATACTTAGTTCTGGGAGGGAAGATACTTTGTATAATAGAGCCAACACATTAAGAGCCAGACCCCCCCCCTGCCATCTTCTAACAACCCTGAAGGCAGCGAGAAGTGTAGAAAGAATCGACCGAGTAATCGAAGCAGCCATGCTCGAGCAGAAATACGCTACTTTGCATAGCGGAAGGAAGGAAGCAATAACTCAACTATCGTAGCTCGTAGCTGGGTAGATTTCCCGTTAGGGATTTCATTCAAATCCAGATAAAGGTAAAAGTAAGTGGACATACGAGCAACCGGAGGGAAGAAGGGAAAGGAAAGGAAGAAGTAAGTAAGTAAGGAAAATAATATCATCTATTTATCGACGAAGAGACGGAAATATATACCAAATCCTACGATCAATTCATACTTTGCTTTTCTTTCTACAGTACCGAACTTTTTTGTTTCTGAATAATTGACGAACAAAACAAAGGAAGAAAGAAAGAAAGCTTAATAACGAATAGTTATTGCACTAACCGTAACGGTATAACTTGAAGGTGGAACAAAGAAAGAAAGAAAGAGAAAGAAAGAAGGACCACCGCGATCGAGGTGGTTGGTACATCCGAGCATAAAGGGGAAAAAAGAAAGAAAGAAAAAAAAATCTTGCCAACGCTTATGCCCCCGCCGAGTGACTCTTGGTGAATATGATCTCTGTAAGGTTTATTGGAAATGCTCTTGCGGTATCTTTGTGTTTTTTCCCTTGCCCTTCCTTGTATCATACCCGTCTCGCTATTACACTGGGAAGAAAAAAAGTCCTCAACTCGAATGAGTAGAGAAAGAGAGACAAAGCGTGGGGGCTAGTCTCAAGCCACCTGCTAAACCGAAAGGAGCATTTATGTCTTGAAATTACGGTAGCTCCCACGCTCTTACACACACTCTCTCACTAGGTTACTCACTCTGAGTTGAACTCCACTGACCGGACTTTTTTCTAACGATGATATGTGCAGACATTTCCGGGGGGGGGGGAAGTTGTTCTATATTTTGGAGCAGTGAGTGGTTTGTACAAGTATGGATATAAATAAACGTGGGGAGGACTTGAGAGGTTGTAGTTTTTTGTTTTGGGGTGGGGGGGGGGGATGTAGGTAACTTATGTTATGGAAGGTTTGTGCTTACGATGGGGGCTTACTACCTTTTTTTTTTTTTTTGCGTAGTTACTATGACTTTCACTATCATCAAGTGTACCGGTATCAGTGGATAATAATAATACACTTGACATCTCTATCACTAATCCACCAATACCGAGGAAACAAGCGAAGGAATTACAGTAACAAGCGGGCAACTCTGACTAACAAACAGGGTACGGTACATCTCCCCTCAAGACTAATATTATCCAGTCCAGGAGGTTAATTACGGGGCATTTAGAACTTCCCGGGTGCTTGCTAAAAGAATGCGGTGGGTGGTTAGGAGTGGATTGCTGTGTTTTGGCCCACCCGGAACAGAGGTTGCTTTTGACTCCGGTCAGGTATTTACAGTACTACTATTGATATGTAGGCAAGGTATGATACAACACAGCACAGGGCTGTACTCTTAGATACATTGGCCCAATAGCAATTCTTGCACGGCACAAGACATTGCCGAATACTCGGGCATGAGCCGTTCAGCCCTAGTTCTGGCAGGACAGAGACACCTTCCCGAGTGATGGTATGTGATCGCTTGGGATGGAAATAGCTTCCTTGGTTGCAGGCGCGCGCGCGCGCGGGGGGGTGATAGCACTGCAGAATACCGGTACTCAAGGAGATGATGGGTAGTTATGATGGAAAAAGTTCTCTAGCGATGGTGCTATATGGCCAACTTCTGAATAGTCACTGGATCTCTCTCCGGCCACTTAACTTACCCGCTTTTCCAACCACGATAAATACGATCATAACAGAAAAGAAAAAAACACCTTGAAAGAAAAAGAAGAAAAGAAAAGAAAGAGGAGAAAAGAAAAGAGAAAGAGAGGATTCCTCATAATCTACCGGTAGTAGTTATATCCTAAGCGGAGCCCTTTCAATCAATTACGCTCCAGCATCTACCGTATCATGAAACCCTCGAAATATTCCAATTCAGGAACGAATTGCCATTATACCTCCAACCTCTCGCCAGCAGCTCATCCATCCATCAATTGAAAGTTATAAAAAAAAAGCCCATCTTTTCAACAACACTACACTGCGAAAGTACCCGTGCGCGTACATTTTCGTATTATTATACAAAGACGGGGATTACTGTAACTTCTCGCTCGTTAACTACCCTTGCCTTGCATACACAATACGAAAAACATACCGCATTCCGGGGTTTATGATACTGACCCTTCCATCAATGTCATGGATATATGCACTATGACGCCAAATTACGAGTAAAAACGTGCCGTAAAAGCCGGAGGAATTGCACCTACGGTATATATATATATATATATATATACAAGTATATCTCTAGGCCGTTCCGAGTTGGTACCCTTAGTACAAGGCACAGGGGGGGTGATTTCGCACACACTACTTTGTGACCTCACCAATTTTCTAATGTTTTTTGCTAGTCAGCCATTTTGGTGTGTGCGAAATTATCCCCCCTGGTACTTGTATATAAGTCTGTGGAATTTCCATTTTTAGAAGGCTGAAGGTTGTAGTTAGTTTTTTTTTCTTTTTCTTTTTCTTTTTCTTCTTTTCTTCTTCTCGCTATACTTTACCTTTCTTGGGGGGAAGGGAGGGAGGGGATATCGGACGTCTTAGTTTGCGGTCTAACTTTTCTGGTGCTGTTGCGTATTCGATAACGACTGGGGATTCTATCGTGGCTTGAGTATGTATAGTACTTGTCCCATGGAAGAAGTATCCGGAAGCAAGGATTCGCAAAGTACTCGTATATGGCGGAAAATCCGTGCCTATCACACGTCCGCCATTTGGTATTTCCGGATGCCTTCTTTCCTGGGACGAGCGGTGGAGTCCGGCCGGAGTGGTATGGTGCATCCCGTCTTTGGGTGTGGAGTGGACAAGCAACAGCGGGGGAAAACTCACTAGACCACTGCCTCAGAAGGAACTTTTTTTTCTTTTCTTCTTCTCCAAGTGTAATGGAATTTACCGCCAGACAGTTATTCCCACGAAAAGGAACTTTCAAGGTGGACAACGCACGGTGATGTGAAGGTTCATGATGACCGGATTGTACCGGTACTTCCTTCTCCCCTCTTCTCACACATTCCCCCTCTCGAAGCAAGGGGGGCGAAGCTACACTCCTACTTGTACAAGTACTCGTACATCCCTTCCTTCTCCATCTGATTCAAACCTGTGTATAGCATCATCATCATCATAACAAACCCCCCCCATCCTCCCCTCCCATGCCCGCATAGGGAACGAACCTAACTATCCACCACACCCATCCACCCAACACTCCCCAAAAGTACCATACTTGTAAAGTTATAACCCATTATGCACTTTAAACCCTCCATCTCCCTCCCAATTGAACCTTTTTTCTTTTCCTTTTTCCGTTTTTTTCTTTTTTTTTCCTTTTTTTTCTTTTCCTTTTTCCTTTTTTACTCACAATGCTTAGCACAGCCCTATTGTACTTCTACCGAAATAGCTCTCCTCCCCCCCCCTTCCCTACATTCCACCCACAATCGTGCTCGAGCAATTCTCAGGAGCCGAATTCCCCACCTGTCAGAACTACAGCACAACTTCCAACCTCAACCAAGCACCGTATTACGATACGCAACCCCTCGCTTAACCCGGAAGTAAAAAACCCATCACCAATCCCCCAACCGTTCCTTCCGAATCAGGAAATCGCACACGAGTGACTGTTCATGAACCCTTCAGATAAGATAAGATGAAGAAGAAAAAAATCGTGGGGGCGGGGGGGAGCTTCAGCCTTTCGATCGGAATGGTATGTGTACATGGTACTATTTTGATAGGCGGCGGTGCAGGAATTGCATGTTTTGGTGGGGGGCTGGAGGGAGGTAAGTACTGTCCCCGAGCACTGGTATCATACATACGCTGTCTGGAGTTTTTGATGGTTTGGCGTTGTGTTGGGTAGGAATGAGTGAGTGATTGAACTGAGTGGAATGGGTGAATGGAATGGGTGGGTGGGTGGATTTTTTCTTCAGTCTTCGGGTGTCTTTGCCGGTGCGCTGTGGAGGAGATTGGGCTGATCTCTGTGGCGTCATACGATGTCTGTTGTGAAGCGAGAACGGTTGTTAGACTAGTTGTTTCCCAACGGTCGAAAACCGGTTGGGACTGCCAAGAAACTGGGGCGGGAAGTGCAGGGTCTCTTGCGGTCCGCCTCCGAGGTGGGTATCTCGGGATGGCTGTTGTTGGGCTGGGTGGAGGCGCAACAGGGTGAGACTGTGGCGTTCGGAGATGGGGTGGGGGTGCTGGCTGCAAGCTAGAAATGAGTGATATTTTATGAGTTCTAACAGATTTGCAGACAGATGCTAGTTCTTAATGGCACAGAGGGAGAGGAGAGATTATTTAATTGTAATTAATTCGTAATGACCTATCCGACTTTCCGCAATTAAGGGGGTCGGTCATGAACCATGGCCCAGACAAGACTTCTGTTTAATCTCATCAAGAGGGGAAAACCCCCCTCATCTCCTAACTCATAAACGTAACGGTCTTCGTCGTCAAAAACTCCTCGATTCCCCACGAACCCCCAAACCTTCCGAACCCGCTCTCCTTGATCCCCCCATGCGGCAACGTTGGCTCGTCATGTACAGTCATTCCGTTGATGTGCACGGCACTAACAATCCGTTAGCCATCTTCTAAAAAAAGGCCAAAGAACCCCCCCCCTACGACCAGCCAGTATGGAGGGATTGTGACAAAGATATACATACCCGCTCTCGATCTTCCTCGCAATCTTCAACCCCTTTGCCAAGTCCGCAGTCCAAACTGCAGCGCTCAGCCCAAACTCTGTGTCATTGGCAATAGCTATCGCTTCCTCCTCCGAGTTAGCAGTGATAACCGTAGCCAGCGGACCGAACGACTCTTCATGATAGAGTTCCATTTCTCTGGTCACGTCGCGGATGATCAGATTTGGGAATTTAGCCCTCGAAGGGGCTTCTTCTTTTGGCGGGTTTACGACTTTCGCTCCTTGGTTGACGGCGGATTCGATCAGGTTGCTGAGCTTTTCGAGGGCACCCGGGAGAACGAGTGCTTGGGTTTCGCCAAACTTTTTGGTAGCTTCTGCTAGCTCAGTTATGAATTCCTCGAAGATGGAGTCTTGAACTATTATCTTTTCTGTGGCCATGCAGGTTTGGCCTGACTAGATTTTTTTTGCACAGCTAGTTTAGTAAATTCCCCAATAGGTAGTGTAGGAAGGGTGAGTGTGCGGGCACGAACATGCATATAACTTCCAATCGCTGCCGCCTCCGCGGCCTTTTTGATATCCGCATCAGCAAGTACCACCAAGGGCGCTTTGCCCCCTAATTCTAGCAAGATGGGTTTCAAGTGTTCGCCCGCCTTCGCGGCGATCATCTTGCCTACGTGAGTACTCCCAGTAAAGTTTATTTTACGGATAGCTCTGTGAGCGATCAATGTGTTTGTAATCAAGGGGGCATCTTCTCGGGCATGACAAATGACGTTTAGGACCCCCGGGGGGAATCCCGCCTCTTTAAAGAATGAGGCCAGGAGGTAGTGGGTTTGTGGAGAGAGCTCGGAGGACTTGAGTATGACAGTGTTGCCAGCTGCTATTGGGTAGAGGACTGCCCGCAGTGCTAGGATCAAGGGGGCATTCCTAGATTCGGGTGTTAGCCTACCAGCACTTGTATAACGAGTTGTTAAATAAAGTGATAAAAAGGCGATCAAGCATTATTACCAAGGAGCAATCGCAAGAACAACCCCATACGGTTCCCTCTGTACAAGTGCGGTCCTTCCTATATACCTCAAATTTAAACTGTTAGCTGTCACCTCCTCCGCAAAGTGTGAGATACCGATACTGGCACCCGTATGGGTCAACGCACCTTCCTCCATACTTTCCGGAATAGTTCCGGCAATACTAACTACCCTACCCGCAACGTCTCTCGCCACCCCAATAGACGCATCGACATTGAAATCCACCCAGTCACCCAGAGCTGCTGTCTCGTTCGCCATATTATCCATCAATTCCTGCCTTCTCCTCCCTAAGACGTCCACGAGCTTATATATGAGCTCACGCCGCTTAACTAGCTTTGTAGTCGACCACAAACGGAAGGCATCGCTCGCAGATTCGATTGCGGCTTCGATGTCCTGAACTGTGGCTGCCGAGGATTTCCACAGGAGACTGTGGTCTAGGGGGCTCTTGACGTCGAAGGTTTTGGACGAGGTAATTTCTTCATTGTTAATTAGGAATGGGACGGTGTATGCCATTTCTCCTCTCTTCTTTTTCGACTTGTTTTGCTCTAAGGTAGCCTTCTACTCAGGTGTTCCTTTTTTTTTTGTGGGATGGAATAGTGGGTATTTCGGTAGGATAGGCTATCGATGTAGGGAGGTCGGTTGCTTTAAAGCTGTCTCCTGCTGCCGAATTGGGACCCTGTCGAGGGGTGTCGCTGGGGTTAGGGGTTCTTGAGTGGTGATAGAGCTTTCGTTGTTTGTAACGTGAACAGTTTGCGCGTACACCTCAAGCCGTGCGTAACTGCCAGAGATGGGTACAGGATTCCAGGATCTAATGCAATATTAGCAAAACCGGAGCCTTGCTAAAACTATCGCCACCGTTAGAGGACAGAGTAAAGGGGTTGGAATGAGGGTTTCTCCGATAGGTGCCACATACCCTAATACAATGCGGGAGTTGGGAATCTCTATAGAATTGGGGTTCTTCCTAGCGAGGTCATTACGAGAGCCTGTATGATGCTTTGGTTATAAACAAATGCCGTGGGTACTGTAATTGTGTAGTGCCGAGCAATGCCTAATGTCATTATTCCGCGGGGGTAGGAGGCCATATAGTACATTTAGACATTTAGAAGTACCGGCTTGCTCGCCCAGACGCAGTATACACCAACAGAATTGCCAGGAAACCACACCTGAGTTTTGTAGCATTAGCTTCTTAGGTCAGTAGTAAAGTCACCCAATCAATATCAAATCAATGCCATGTAATTTAACTTTCTATCACGAATACCCGTTATAAATATATATATATATTTCGGCTCCTCTAATCAACGAACTATTATTAATAAGAAATGAGCTAGCCCAGGCGTCTGATATAATTGCGGGGGGAAATGAAAGGAAAGAAGGAAAGAAAGAAGTCCACATAACGTATCAAAGCCGGTAAATACCCCCAACTAGCGCTAAGTAATGACCTCACACGATGAACGGTCGCCTTCCGGAGATGTAAGACCAAGATACGCAATAAAATATACAAACTATCACTCTCTAGGATAACAATACAGTAGAAATTTGAATAATTGAACCGTGTGCCACGTGTCCTGGGCTTTATTTTCTCCCCACTTTCCAGACAAGGGAATTTTTGACTACATAGCACACAACTCAACTATCCAAGCTTCTATGGTGTTAGACTCCACAGCGGTTGTTGACTGTTCCACGGCTATGTCAGTGGATATCTAAGGGTATGAGAGGGTGTAAGGAAGGATGTACCTTCTCTGCTTGTAATTGGTTGTGGGAAAAGCCCATTGGCCAATAGGTCCCGCAGTTCCCAATCAGGGGAACCTTGCGACTTCCATGTCCAGAAGAACCATCCGTTCACGAGCTCATACGCATCGAGCTGGGCTTCAATACTGTGGCGGCAATTTAGTTAGAACGGTGAACCGTGGTTAATCGGCTATGCCAGAAAACTTACAAAGCCCTGGTGTTAGCCTTCTCCTCCGCGGAGTAGGAGGCTACGGAGCCCTGGACACGACTTCCGCAATCGCCGATTTTTGATGGGCCCCCAGACAAAGTTCCTTCCCAACGGGTACCGCGCCCAACTCCGTTAAGCCATTTGGTGCAATCCGTTCGTGCAGCAGACCATCTGCGCATCGTCAGTACATATTGAACTAGAGCGGGTTTGCAACCAGACATACTCTCCAACAACAGTCCATTTATCAACACCAACGAGGCTTCGCCCGAAGGAACAAGCAGCGCTTACATGGCCTTGGGGAGATAGCTGAAGCTGGCCACCATCAAATACTTGGTAGTGGTGAGTATCCATAAGAACGTGATTCCAGCCGCTGGTCATGAATCCGTTCCACGACTTTGTATCGAAGAACGCATCTCCGATAACCACACCAATATCACTGAAATCGCGGACCGTGCCCCACCCATCTGAAGCCTGTTAGCCATATAGCCACTAAGTAGGGACAAAATACCCTACCTTTCCAGTACTGCTCTATTTTCCCGCGATCAAGGCTCGGTCCGAAAGCTTTCGTACAATTGAATTTTAGTATGCGACTTCACTTCGGTGCGCACCTGGGGGATGGAGCGCTTACGTTCGTTCAAGAGCTCAATTGCGGTGACAACATTGTTATACTGGCTCTGGGCGTAGGTTCGAGCCAGATCTCGGATTGTTTCAACCGTGTGCTTCACGTTATCCCCCTGCTGCCACTCGATAGAGCCACGCTTGCCGGAATTATCGAATCCGTTCTGAGAGCCTGGAGCTCCATGAAGATCAATCCAGACTTTCAAACCGACGCTACCAGCCCAATTGATGGCGTTGTTGAGGTGCTTTAGCTGACCCTGAACATAGGGATCACCAGGGAGGGGTCTAATTGCCCAATATCCTATGGGAATCCTAACATGGTTCAACCCCGCGGCGGCAATCTGCTGGAAGTCCGCTAGGGAGTAGAATGTGCTTTTTTCATATTAAATTTTAGAAGACAAAATTTGTATTGATGCTGGGGAATTTACCTCCAATGGTGTTCTAGTGCGGCTTGACAGGCATCCTTACCGAGTGCTCCGCAAAGGGTGTACTCGTCGACCACGCTCCCTCCGAAGGGCTCGAAGAACGAAGGTGTAATCCAAGCTAACAGGAAACAAATGTTAGAAATGTTGAAACTCGAAGGAGATAACGCGAGGCATAATTGGTTTTATTTTAGAAAGATGGAGGGGACGAAAGGATTAACTGGGAAAGCTCACGTTCTAACACTAACCATCCTCCAAGGTTAACCCCCCGAACCTTCACATTGGCGTAATCGAAAGTAAGAGATCGCGCCCCAAGGTCGTCCCTAGCACGATTCCAGAGTAAAACGGAAGATTGAACTCCGTCTACTAGCAAAGCTGCGAGCAGATGAAGACTCTTCAGACGCATTGTTGAAAGTGATGATATATCCTTGACCGACTCGGGCTTGTGTAAACCGTTATTACTACAGGCCGTGTGATACGGTGCTCGTAGGGCGCCAACAAGCGATCAACCGATCAGGTGGGAGTGGCAGTAATGTGGTAGGAAGGAGGTCGTGATTCCATTAAAATTTGTGGTTCCCCTTGCGTTAACTTTATACAAACCTCTGCCCTAGTAGGTGGTGGAACGGAATGGGAGGCGCAAGTAAGCAAGCACAAAATTCCACTCCGCGCTGTCATTTCCCGTACGGCACTCTATCCAAGTATCATCTATACATTAATGACGCATGCGGTTCAAAGCACTTTGTTTAGCTTCTGCTCCGATGTGGGTACGTTTCGCCGGGCTAAAATTGCTAGCCCCTGGCTGTCGGGCTCCTCCTTCGGTCTCATCTTGCATGGCTTATGATAGCGATAAAGTAGCTAAGCCAATATCGGGGTTGAGCGGAAAAAGGTCCCTGAGTGAGGTATGATACCTGGCAAGCTAGGGTACTCCCAAGGCTAACGGTACTTAATTGCCAAACTACTATCGTGCTATATTAGAACCAGGTATATAAGGGTAAACAGTGGTGGTGGGGCGCCCCACCTCTGACAGTAAAATGATGCACCGCCGAGCTGCTTACTACCTGTAATTTGTGCGGGGCCAAACATCCAAACTAAGCGATAGGCTCGGTTGTTGCTCGGCTGTTTAGGCGAGTGAAGCTCCTAGCCAGAAACTCTTAGCCTACGGCTAGGTTGAAGCAAAGTACCGCCTAGAATCGCCCTCGAGCACGGTGTGATCGGCAGAGAGCTTTACTCGTACAGCAGAGTTTGAACGTTGCACATGCCCGCCAGCCACGATGGGCTTGACCCCACCGTATCCGTCAAAGCAAGGTACCGGTACTCGACAATGCCGGTATCCGGGCGGCGGCCGGTGTCAGAAAACGTGCCCGGGGGGGGTGAAGGAGGGGGAGAGTGCCTTAAAGAATGGTGACGAAATTATAGAGCACTCGTTCCAAGTACACTACTTGCGCTTGGGAGGAATGCCTTCCGAATTACCGGTAGCTCTTCTCGCAAAACCCTGCCATCAGCCCAGCGCGAGAATTCGCAAGGACAATGCTATCAACGGACCATGTGGATTGGTCGATGAGAAATCCTCAAGTGATGTACCAGACCTACGGTCCGCTTCATTGTGCCGTTACCCTAGGAGTAAGCATTTAGTCTATTGGTTAGGAGATGTATCCAAGGTAGCGTATAGCGCTGATGCGCATGAGCCGTCGTTTAATACCATCTATTTGAGAGGCCTCCGCTCTCTGCCACGATGAACTGTAAACAATGTCTCGTACAGTACGGCAGTGCTCCTAGATTCACTAACTTGATTCTCCGCAGGAAGTGCTCGAGCACTGTGAGACCAACTGATGCCTCCCCCAATTTCATCCTATGATCCCTTGAACTGCTCCAGTGTGCCGTGCCGCACCCCCCCATATCAACAGCTCAGAAGCGCTCATGTTTGGTAGAAATACAGGGATAACAACCGATCCCCCGAGCCGAACTCAAGGATTGACCCCGCTGTCGGTCGGTCTTTTCTCGAGATCCGGGAGATAGCCTGTCGACCTGGTACCGCGTCTACCTTGTGTCACAGCAATAATTCTCTCTCGCGAGGGCAATCGGCATAAGCAAGTATTAAGCTCTCAAGTCGAAACGGGTTTATCGCGGGCCTGCAGTCCCCTGATGGGATAGTTCCCTCTTTGGGAGAACAGTTCCAATTAAAGGCTGACATGAGCGGCCTATTGTGGTCGGTACTGTACACTAGAAAGTTAGGCTCTAAAGGTTGAGGTTGATTCTTCAATAGACAGGATTAACTTATTCGCACTCAGGTTTTGCTAGGTGAATACTTGTAGAGCACAAGCATAAGCCGCAGAATTCGCCGGCTGCCCGACCGCACTCAGCTTAAGCTAAATACAGACGTACTAGGAATCCGATAAGAAGCAATCCACAAGCTTGGATGCGGCCGTTCTGAACACCGAGGCTCGTGATCAGTGGATGGGGTGGGGAACATTTTTCCCCCCAGCCGGGGAGTTCGAAAACTGCACGGACCCCGGAGGCTTACAGTCATGATACTCGAGTACATCCCCTCCGCAGGGTTAGGGCTATAGGCTAAAGAGCACCTCACTGCACTTCAGCATTAGCACAGCGCTACATTTAGTTCTATTAGTCGAGCACCGTAGGTGGTAGACATCCTAATAATAGTCAGCAAGCGGAGACTAATAACTCATTTATTAGCCCTTTCTTCGTGGCCGGGATACCAGTATGCGGATTATGGTAGAAATCTCTAATTATTCAGAGTAGTAGGTTGATCCGAAAGAGTCACGTTCTTTCAGGGGGAAGCCTTGTACTGGTATATTGGGCGGCTGGAGGGTGTATCAGCAGGGTTGGCTCAGTACCGATATGGCACAATACAGTACTGTACCGGACACTCAAGTAGCGAAGAGTAGCGCAGTGCAGTAAGCCAGGCGAACATAAAAGGCAAGACGGGCTCACCTGCCAGACTACCCCTAATACCCGATCCTGGGCAGCCGGATGAGAGCCAACGGCCTGAATACACGCACTGTACTACCGGTATACTAGCGTCCGCTCGGCTAAGTTGCTTTCCAGCACGGTGAAGGACTGGTCTGCTGCGGTGCTGTACTGTACTGATCGGTTGATATTAACTCAAGCTTCGAGTGAGAAATGGAGTAACTTATTTTAGGGTGTGAAAAGCCTGGCGGGAGGGTTCACCAGCTTGAAATCGGAAAGTTTTTATAATTCGATATATGCGAGCTGAAGCAGTACGACGGATAGGGCTGAGCCCGCATAATTTCGGCAGTATCATGCCGGGAAACAATGTCGCAAGGTATCATAGGCTGTTAATTAGAGCTCCGAAGTTTTCCGCAGCGTTTAGAGGATCATTTATGACTGATATCAGCACTAGTTGAGATTGTTTGCATGACTTACATACATGGGGGCGGGTGGAATCGGTCAATTGACCGCAGGTCATGGGATCGTGGGAGCTGAGCATCTACGGATATATATTGTCGAGGTGGGTTAGGATGGAGTTTATATCCTGTAGGTCTGCCGGTATCTAGCGAGCCATCGAGTTTTAAGATGTTTTATCTACTTCTAAGTATTTCACTTTCCGGCGGGCTGCGGAAACCCCTTGAGTCTTCACCACTTGGGGGGATCCGATACTGATATTCCAATGGCCGTATCAGACCATTACCTTGGTCGTATCAACCCACAGAATCAGATTCATTGCCTTTCGACCCACTCCCCCTACGAAATACCAAGGGGCGTTTGACAAGTCGTCATTTGTGGTGTTTGTCATCTCAAGATGTGTTTTGAGATGACGGTAGTGTTTGGAATGCCATCATTTGCAAAACATGTCTTGCGAAATTTCCAAAAACGCGTTTTGGGGATGCTTCCTGTGAAGGGTAATGAACTCTCCAACTTAGATTATGGTGTAATGATAAGATATTATTATTACCAAATTTTATTTTAAACAGGATTCTGATATTACTGAAAAGAACTACCTTCTTGCACATGCTTTCTAACAAAACCTAAATGATAGTTTCTAAATAGTATGCCGTTTGGTACAGTGTTGTTGGCAAAATATGATTAGGGATTTTTTTTCAAAACATGTCTAGAGAAACGCGTTTTGAGGTGACGCTCATCTCAAACGACTGTGCCAAACAACTCCTAAGCACCTTCTTCGCCACGACACCTAACACCGAGGAAATCACCGAGGATCACTCGAAACCACAGCCAGGCTTGGAACCCCTCAAAACCCACCATATTGGAGAATATCTTTATGAAAAACGATAATAATCCTCCATTGCTCTACATCCGTCCAGCCAAGTTTTAAGCCTCTATTTCTTCCCACTGTAGCTGTATTATGGATTTAGCCGAGAGGTATGCGAATGAGCTAAAAAGGGAACGGGATTGAATCTAAATACGCGTATATTTAGGATGGCTTAACTGCCGGTGGGGAAACCGTTATTGTCCCCGCAGCTTCAACCAATATATAGGGGTTTCGCAATACTCGAGTATAGTCTAGGTAGGGTAGGATCGACAATTGTTCGTCCTTGTTGGTGGTATAACTATGGTAGGACTAACTTTAGGGCTATGGAGCCGATTTTTTCCTAAGTGGCTTTAAGGACATCCTCTCGTTCCCGCACCAAAAGGTTCTATCACAAGAAGGGCTCCTGGGGCTCTAGTTTGGCGACTGTAGAACTTCTTGTCGGCCAAAGGGATCATGATGCCCCCACTTCTCCGCTTCCCCCCTTCTAGGTTGTTTGAACAGAGGGGTGAACGGTAACAAGGAACTTTCAAACCAGATACTTTTTCCCTACACCGCCATCAGCTTAACCCCTTGCGACGAGTGCAATCATTATACCACTACATACCTCCGCTATAGGGAAATACAACGTTATAGCAAAACGAGCATTTCCAAAATGCGGTTGCACGCAGCAACTCACAGATCCTCTTTTTCCCTTCCTCCGACATATAAATGTCCTCCAATCGAGAAGCAGGGGTAACTCCCGGGCCTATCTATGGGCGGCTCCGGGGAGATCAGCCTGATGGCCATGACCGTACGCGTTCGGATGAGCTTAGTGAGCACCACCACTATTCCTAGCCTGGAGCTCATCTTCAAACAAGTCTCTCGTTTCCTCCTTATCGTTCGAAACTCCCCTAGCACGTTTGTACTTGTATTAATACTCGCCAAGAATAACGCTCGGTTGAACTGTTGGGGATAGGGAGATAGCTCGTGAACAATTATCTCGTGGATTGGACGAGTGGTGTGGATGGCTGGAGGCTCGGTCGACTTCAGCATCGTTGAAACCCTGTGCCCGCCAAGCTTTGCGGGGGTGCTTTATGCTTGTTGTTCAGGAAGTATTGAGGGATCTTTGATAGGCTGAATTCTGGCTTGGTGGTGATCCTAGTGGGGCTCGCGGTCGATTGGGGTCGTGGTTTCTTCAAATCCCGCTTGAAGGAGGCGTTCCTTGGTTACGGCAAGATAAAGGGTCTTACGGACCTCCACATTGCGTTTCTGATGGCGGTGACTTTCTTTGACGTTCAGAATTTCGACAGTGACAATCTTCGAAGTAATTGTGGTTTCGGGCACTGTCGGAGGTCGCGCTGAAGATGTCCGAGATGAAGTGCAAAGTAATAGGACTTGAACAATAGAAGAAAGAAAGAGATAGATTCTATCTTGCTTGATCGCCTATAGACGCACCTAAGACTGCGGTACTTATAGCCATCCGCAGTATCATCATACATCAACATGACTCTAGTTACTTCCTAGTTCCCTATGTCCCAAGTAGCCTGGCCTCTGGCCGAACATATCTGTACTACTCATCACACTGAAGTAATACTTCCAACAGGCACGGTGGTTGGAAGTATGAGTGACTTGGTGTGATGGAAATGGGAATCAAAGTGTATACTGCTGACGATTGGGGAAAGGCGGGAAGATTTCGCCCGGAACTATACACTTACATGAATCCTTTCATAGCTCCCTTGACAGCTTGGGTTGTGCCCAGTGTTTTGGTTTGGGGCGGGGCTGTAAACGTAGAGAAATTTGCATTTCTTCTAGGCTCAGGCCCCTGGCGTGATGGCAATGGCCAAATGGGGTAATGACGTTAGCTCCACTGTTATAGGCTAGAGGGACCACATCCGTACCATACAAGTGGTTTCTACCAAACTTTAGAGAAAGCCTGAGTTTTTCATGGACCGGAGGTGGAGGCTGAGTGCATCAATGACAGCTACAGCGGCTAAAGAATCTCATTGCAAACTGTTTAGTGTTAATTCTCAAAGGGGATAAAGAAGCTAGTACTTGTACTGTAGACAAGAGAGCTAACCTTTTTCATCGGTTTATCGAGAGAGATGAGATGTTTTGGTTGGACAAGCGGCTAACTTCCAGAAAAAACAATGGATGCAGCAGCGTTTAAAGTTAGTTTGGAATCAAAAGTCGCCCGATAAACTAGCAAGGCCGTGTGCAAGCGATAAAGATTGAAATAAATGCAAAAGGACCTGAAATGGATATCCTGGCTTTTTACCCGTAAAAATCGGAGACTAGGGAAAAGTAAAACAATGACATAGACAATTGAAAAAGGACTATGGGTAATTGCCTGAGCCTTCAATTAAGTTACATCATTCCATGGGACTGAAAGGGTTGAGAGCATTTTCTATAATAATCGTAGCAACTCCTATGGCTGGGTTATTTGAAGCTCTTGTTTTGACCCCCCACTCGTTATTCCGTCATTGTTGTTGGCTGGATCCCCTCTGTGTTGTCCTTGTCTGTTCGAAATCGCTAACCTCAGGTGCACATATTGCCTGGATTGGCGGTGGCCCCCATTGGATAGCTAATACGATACAAGAGTATTGAAGCTAGTTTCTAGATTTCCAAGTCATCTTGTCACCGTGACAACAAATCTGGACGATCATTTTCACGAGTCTCCATAAAGATTTGAGTGCTATCGGCAAAATCATTTTCCAATTTTGTAGACATGCCCGAGTACTCGTACAACAGAGGGGCTTAGCGGAGAAAGTCCAGAATCGGTTGATCCGCGATCTTCACAGGGACAAGGTTTGCAAACCTTTAGGCACAGCGGTATGGTGAGGGACGTCTACGACCAGAATGGGGGTTGAAGTCGATCAATAATTCCCTAGCCAAGTAGACCACTCGTAAAGGATTTCCGATCAGAACTCCAATGAGAATCACAGCTCTACTCGAGTACTACCGGTACTCGAGTAGACGATTGAGTGGATGATTCTCTATATGAATCGGGAGAAAGGAGAAAGAGGAGCACCTCAAGGTTTCATGGTCAAAACCCAGCTAGGAGCAGGGGAACATCTTGGCCACGTTCATCACTGTTAATTTCCTTGGCGACACCAATTAATGGATGTTTGCCAATGGATTAACCTGTGGTGAAGGCCGCTTAGAAAATTAAGGTATACGATTACTAAGCTAAAAATGTGTGTGAGCCTCCCCCACTGTAGAATAGACGGCAAACGCCGGTCTCAGCTCACGTCACTCCGACGAAAATCCTTTCTTCTGGCTCGAGCCCGCACCTCAAGGCTTAAAATCGTTCAAGAGGAGGAAGACTGGGCAAGCCACAGACCACAATCAGCCCACGGAGATCAGTCCCGTGTTATCGTCGGCCGGCTTGATGGAGATTTTTCAGATGCCACCTTGAGCAACAAATGGTGATTATATCGTGCCATCTCTTGACCCAAAGTGCCCAATGATGGGTTTTTCTTCTCTGACGCTGCATGGAGAGTGCAAGGGATTGGCCACCGCCACGGGTCCTTCGCAGGGCTCGCTACTGTTTCTGTGCGACGCCATAACTCCACATGTTAGAGTTCTTTCGATTCGAGAGCATTGATTGGGGAACGTGGGTAGCCACTCAGGGGCAGGCATCCATCACGAGCAGGAAAAACTCAAAATCTTGCGCGAATTTTCCATCAATTGGGATCTTGCGGGCTCCGGTCCGTGGTTTGGGGAAGAGAATCCCCATTTCCCATCTCGCATGCTCGAGTAGACTTCTCTTGTTAGAATGGCTGGAATGATGTGTGATGTGATTATTTTCGCCCTGCCTCTCGGAACTGGTACTCGTACAGTACTACTGTACAAGTAGTAACAGTATCATACCCTTTCTTTCAGCACGCACCCGGCAATTCAATGTTGCACCAACTGGCTCACTCGGATCCCCCCGGCGCCCCACCACTCCCCCGCCGCACTCCCCTCTTCTTTCTTTCCTTTGCAGATGCAACACATGATATATTACCAATGCGTGATACGTGTGCCTATGATCTGACACGGCAAACATTCGACCGCGGGATTATGTCCTTTACTGACTAACTCCCTCCCAGCATCCTTCTCACTTGCATCTTTGCCCAAACCTTCCACCCAAAGCGACTCCGAAACTGTTTTTTTTCGGCGAATCGACCAGTGCCTGCGAGATATCACCGCCATGTCTTTTGGTAGACGACTTCGAAAGGTCGTTTCGAAACTTAGTTTCCGCCGAAGTTCAAAGTCTAAGGCGGATACCGTTCCTGCTGCGATCCATCCTTCTCAGTCTTTCCAGTCGCTACCATACGATACACTCGTCGGAGTCGAAGCAAGCAAAAAAAACCAACCATCTCCCGCTTCCCGGAGAAAAGCGCAGTCTGTTTCTACCGGTAGCCCAATTCAAGTGCAACTGGGACCCAGTCAGGTGCACCGATTACAGGCTATGGGACCTGACTCCGAGGCGGAAAACCGAAACTATGGAGATAATTCATTGGAAGAAGAGCAGATGTTAGAGGAGAATCAACGACAGGCTGATCTGCGCAGATCGCCAACAAATATCTCCACTTCGAGCAGTGATTACTCGAATCATTGTAAGCCACTCGAGTTTCATTCAATTGTGGTAAATCTCGCTAACCCCTTCCCGCTTGAAATAGCAATCTCGAATTCACTGTCCCCTGCAACACCTGTCCCATCGGTCGGACGAACCTTGATGGGTCCACACCTTGCTGATACACCCCCTCCAACACCACCGGACAGTGCTAGCAAAGGCGGTTTAGGCTCTGCATGGGGAGAGGGTGTCGAGGGGCGTAGGCACGCCCCACTACTACCACAGCTGTCATTCATTCAGCGAAATTCGTCAGCGTCAGACGAATTGCGAACAGAGGAGATATTAAGCCAGCTACGAATTACTGATGGCGGTCCTGGAAATGCCTATGGTCAATTCACCCCTCAAGATTCACCTATAACAGGCCAAACGCGTATGTTGTGACATTCTTTTGCTGCCCAAACTTCTTTTTTTTATAGGATCTGTTCTAGCAAGTAATTAACGTCGACCAGCACATGACATACCTGCCGATGCTGCCTTTGAAGCCAGCTACTCAAAACGTGTGTTCTCTCCAATTTTGAAAATCCTCCTGACTTAACTAATTTTACACCGTCCAGCAGTCACCCGCACAGTTGTTCACCCACAGGAGTTTGGGCAGACCGCCGATCCTCTACATCGTGATGCTCACAAGTTAACTCTTCACACTCGTATCCAGCCCGTGGTAGCGCACTACCTTGAGACACCCACCGGCGAGGCTGCTGAATTAGCTGATGAACAAAAGAGGGAGGATGATTGCAGGGAAGCCCGGCAAGGCGAACGGGCAGCCGATGAGGACGGCCGTCGAGAATTACGAACCTACGACGACGGTAATGGTACAGGCTGCAAGGCTGCCGACGACACAACTGGATTATTGGCTAGACCAAAAGAACCGGAGCTGCTGGGAATGAAGGAATTCGCTGCTAGGCTGAGCCTAGTGCCAATGGCTCCGTCGCAATGATGCCGACTGCTGCTACTGAAAGGAAATTCGTGCGGCACTGTGCGCGTTTGGTTGCTTTTTTGAATCGTTTTTTTAACTCGCGGATGGTTGGCTGGTTCTTGTCCTGTATGAACAATTTCTTTTTCCCGGATGTATGAGAGTGGATGGGAGGCGGAAATTTTGGTTCTTCTCGATATTGTAAAATACTAATTATGGAAGATTTGGAATAAGGCATTATGCCCAAAAGTAAAAAAAAGAAAATCCTGGACCTTATCTATAAAAAGAGAGCGAATGGTTCGGTAGGTAGTTTGTCTGTCGCTGTATTCGTGGGCCTATATAATATCCGAAGGACCGTGTACCATATTATGCGAGTACCGTAAAAACTCGCCAAACTCGCTATGCAGCCAAGAGAATTTCGGCGCTAATGCATGTACATGCAGCCAAGAAGATGTGTGTGACTGGTTGTACATATAAACTTTTTACCTTGGACCCCGGTCTGATAGATATATACAATGTTTCTAAATGAAATCAACCAACGGATTCTCATCCTCAGTCTCATCTATAGGAGTATCACTATCTTCAATATTCTCAGTGCCTTGACTCCAGTCCCCAATCACCATTTCTGCTCCTGTAAACCCCTTGATATTTAACTCAGAGTCTTGTGAACCGTCGATTGGCAGAGCAAGACCAACATTCCGGAACGAGTCCTGAATGATTTTTTTTCCTCTGGCTGATCCAGTAAATTGAGCCCATGCCTGCCCTACACACCATGTAGTTGAT
>Ga0307509_10002311_pt1 | contig 31072 bp, 29 predicted proteins | sample 10_EM_MG_FD_202245 | JGI IMG/M metagenome (GOLD analysis project Ga0307509, IMG submission 202245) | Populus trichocarpa ectomycorrhiza microbial communities from riparian zone in the Pacific Northwest, United States - 10_EM | ecosystem: Host-associated > Plants > Roots > Unclassified | place...
TCAGCCCACGATAGGTTTAGTTTGTCAAGCTAACGAGATCCAACAAGACAGAATGACTCAGGCTATACCGTGTCAGGAAAGCACTAATCCTTCTTGGGGACTTTTGACTGAGAATCCGGAGATTAGGTGATGGAGATAGTGGATTTCACGAGATTTTACGGTATCCCTCCTCCTCCTTCTCATCCAAGCAGACGGATTCTATCTTACACACTCTCTCTCTCATCGGGCAAAGCCAAAACCAAAAATGTGCGACGTGATTCAGGCTAGACACACCTTACCTCTACAGGAAAACACAGAAATGCCGACTCTGTCTGTCTGTCACCGACCAAATTTTGAAATCGATTGCCGACCTATCCGAATGTATGGACAACCGGTTCATCGATGTCTCTCAACAGTTGAGCGAGGTTAAGGCTGATGTTGGCCAGGTTAAGGCTGATGTTCGCGAGATTAAGGCCGATGTTGGCAGGGTTAAGGCAGATGTTGGCCAGGTTAAGACTGATATTCGCGAGGTTAAGGCCGATGTTCGCGAGGTTAGGGCCGATGTTCGCAAGGTTAAGGCCGATGTTCGCACGGTTACGGTCGATGTTCGCAGGGTTATGGACAATGTTCGCGAGGTTAGGACCGATAGTCGCGAGGTTAAGCTGGATCTTGGCCAGGTTCAGCAGCAGCTTGGCAACATTGATGAAAAGTTCGGACAAGACCGATGAAAAGTTCGACAGGGTCGACAACCAGTTTGACAAGACGGACGACCAGTTCACCAAGGTTTATGACCGTTTCGATTCTATCGATGAAAAGTTCGCTGAGACCAATATCCGCCTCTTTCATATCGATGCGGGTATCGCTGAAATCAATAACCGCCTACTAGGTAAAACCGAAACCCCTTTGGAAGAAGGGTTGAACTGACGTACTCGTACGTGCAAATGTAGCCCAGGAGGAGTCGGACGATATGGAATTAGGCCATATTGATAAGAAGCGTCGTCGCACCTAGGAGAGGTCTGTGGGATCGAAGATACGGGTTCGGTGGATGTGGCACGACTGGGTTTCTCGGTTTCATTCCTTTAATTCTTTAACTGTTTTTCAATAGATGTGGCACGACTGGGTTTCTCGTTTTCATTCTTTCAATCCTTTAACTGTTTTTCCTCTCTTCCATCTGAAACATACAGTTGAAGCTACTAAATACTTGCTTGGAATTAGGTTTATTTGCGAACGAGCCTAGGAATTACAAGTCGAGTTTAATTCTGGGCGGAAATCCATTTCTCCTGTTTAGCTTTGGTAGGGCCTTAAATTTTTGTTCATGGAGGGTCCCAGGGGTGATACAAACTTTATATACTAGCAGCGCCATTATTTGTACAAAGACATGAAGGCTCGAAAGAAAGAAAGAAACGGTGAAATTAGTCATCGACTAGTGGTAACCATAGCCCCCTCTTCTCCGTTGATCTCTTTTTCAACTTCAACAGCTGTAGTTGATGAGGCGGGTGACACGCCGGCTTCATCCTTTCTTCGATAGTAAAGCACCACGTCTCCGTGGGCTTTCCAGACGTAGGAACGTATGGTCGCCAATGTCATGGCTGGTGGCACAACCTGAACCTTAAGTAAGTAGATTGGCATCAGAAAAGGGTAGATGACACAAACCTGGTGGTGGCAAAGAAGTTCCAACCAGTCCTCTGGCTTTGGAGGGTCCTGGCCTTCTTTGGTCGCAGGGGCGAACGAAGGTGTCATGAAAGGGGGCTCCAATCTTTCTGCGACATAAGCGGCAATCTTTTTCGCTCTTAGCATGCGATTTGCGTTTAACCTAGAATTTTTGCCTTCGCTTTACCGGATGTCAGCACTTGATGTGGTCGACCTGTGTAGGCGACTGGCGGAGACAGCGACTAACCTTCCAGACTCACTGGGTAGATGGGGGAGTTCGTCCTGCCATGGTATTAAGACAAAGCTTACTTTAACTGTATCCTTTAGTGGGATACGGTTGAGGAGGATAAGGTCTCCTAACCAGGCTGGGGCAAATTTCTCGAGCAAGTCTGCATCCTCGCCAACGGAAGAGACTGTGCCCCTGTACAGATCTGCAACCCCTCCCAAATCAAGTCTGTCCTCTTGAATAATGATTGTAGTATTTCCGGGGGTTTTTAAAACTGGCGTTTCGAGAGGCAAGCTAGGAGCGATGCTGCTCCTGAGGGGTTCGCCTACCCTTTCCCGAACCTGAATCTCATAAGATCCCCGGATCTTCCTCAAGACACCCAGGAGCGTGTCTTCTAAGGGATCGGGCTTATCAGATATCGCGGATTCATCTTCCGACGGCTTTTCGTCGACTGTTGATACAGTGGGTTTGTTTGTCATGTCCGTAGAGGCAGAACGGCCCAATTTCCTAGTTCCAAACGATCTCCATCTGCCAAGAAGCGATGAATCCTTTTCTTCCTTTTCTTTGTCCGCTGTGGAGGGGGTTGCGGGGGCATCGTCAACTGCTTCGCCGAGTGAGGGGCCGGATGAAATCGGTTTGTTTGGCGTTGCGTTATTTCCTGTTGAGAAATAGTCACCAGTAGTTGGTTTATCAATTGACCCCCTTGTAGTTGGAGAAAGAGAAGCTCTCGGCCCACTCTCTTCTTCATTGGTGGTGGGTAGGGGCGTCGCCTCTCCAGCATGTGCAATATTGGCGGGCCCAAGGGCTAGTGCAGGAGTTGCAAGACCGATCGCCATACCCGGTGTTTGTGGAAACAACGAAAACCCGTTGTACGCCTTAGGAGTGACAGCGCCAGCCCCTCCAGGAGATTGGGCGCCGATCTCAGATGAAGAGAAAGTAGCTGGTGGCATCGAGATCTGTGGGGGCGCATTGGCACGCCGTATTTGCTCACGTGCCTCTCTATCATTATCGAGTTTTTTCCTGCAATCTTCATCGCGGGCGATCTCTTCGTTAATGAGGTTGCTAAAGAGATAACGAAGGACCCATTTGCCAAGGTTAACTGAAAAACGTTAGCGACGCCGTAGCTCCAAAAATGGGGCGCGTAAGTGGCCCTTACTTCTTTGATCATCCTTAAATTCCACTGCATCTTCGATGTCGGCCTCATCGGCATACATCTCAGCGTCGAAACAGTAGTTTTCTTCCAAGACACAGGCCAGTCGGCCTGTTCGAGTGTCGATCTGACACCAGTTCGCCACACTTTCAATGGTGTTTGTCTCGGCTGCAACATCTTCGAGATGCCTTTTGCCAAAGGACTTGACTGGCATGCACTTCAGTAAATCCCACATCATCACCTCACCCGCCGTGTCCAAGGTTAAGACCCTCTTTCTGTCATTTAGTAAGAAGTGCTTTATTAGACCGTGCTGTCCCTCAATGGTTTCGTCAGGAAGCTCGTTTACGGGAACCAGGACTCCGGGATCAGCGTCGAGAATAGTTTCTGATATTGAAGCTTGTCGGGCATTAGGTATCGAATACACGGTGACAGCATCAGGATCCCTAACATTGGAGGGGAACGAGGATGTTGTTGACAGTCTCAGTAGGGCATTTACGGGAATAGTTGACTGTTTTAGTCCAGCGGTCGTCGATGAGCTTGGAGCGCCTGGTGGCGGAGGTGGATTTATGACCCTTGGCTTAGTGCTGGCCGATGAGGTTAGCCTGGGTCGTGTTAGATCCGGGCCAATATCTATATTGGTGTCCACGTCTAGCCAGCGACTTATACTAGAACTTTGAGTTGCAGTCCAGAGGTAGTCACCACAAGCAACTACCTTATTCACGCCTTCTTGGTCCTGACAAACTGCCACACATATACCCTCCTCTATCTCAGCCACATTTCGGACATCAGTCTTGGCTACCAATCCTGAGCGATCGCTAGAATGGAAGATATCCAAGTTAGGATGAGAGGAATAGAGTGACCAAACACTATCGTTGTGCATACTCAAGGTATGGATACATCTTCCGGCAGTCAAACTCCACATCTTGATTGTAGTGTCGGAGGAGGCAGTTAATATAATATTCCCCTGCTGGCTAACAAGAATTGATCGCACGTTGTCGGTGTGCCCAACAAACTTTGTGATCCTTTGACCTGATCGGGGATCCCAAACACGGACCACGCTTTCAGGGCCACCACTTGCTATGATACCTCCTCCAATCCCCAGTGAATATATCGAGCCCTTAGGATTAGTGCCCTCATCGCCCACATCAATCTGTAACTTCTCACCGCCCCCGTTGAGGTCCCAAATCATGATTTTTCGGTCTAACCCCCCGCTAGCCACCCAATCCGAGTGTTCATCAGGTGTCGCAAGACATTTGACGTAGTCAGTATGGACGCCTATTGTCTTCGGTGGTAATTGATCGGCTGCATGAGGTCGCCAGAGCTTTACTGTCAAGTCCGACGAAGCAGATACGAGAGCGGCGTTAGAGTGACAGAGCGCAAGGTCGTTAACCCAGTGGGTGTGGGCCTGGGCCTGTGTGCAGAAGGTGGATGGGGGAGGAGCGGGACGAGGGAGAGTCGCTGAGTTTGCTGCGCCATCTGCGAGATCAACGCCGATTTTCCAAGAACAGATGACTCCATCACGGCCAGCTGAATAGCTTTGCTCCAATCAAAAAAAATATCAGCCAAAAAATGCCCTTAGAAGCTGGCAAGTACTTTTTAGCCGGTCGAGAGCGAAACTTACAGAGTCCCCTGTTTATCGACGGCGAGACTATTGACGCCTAAGCGATGTCCACCAGGAGAGTTCGCCAGTGGCAGCACTGTACTTTAATCAGTGGCTTTGCTTCGAGAGTGCGCGGGGAACAGACCATAGCTGATCCGTTGGCGGGCTTTGCGCGCCATGGACCGATAGAGAGGGGGTGGTGTAAAGGGGTACAGTTTTTATGTTGGAGGGGTGGGCGGAAGCTAAGGGGAAGAGTTGCGGGACGGCGTGCGGAGTAAAGTAGAACAGGTTACCGCAAGCATGGGGGAGGAATGGCTGGTGGGGATGGTAGTGGCATGGCGGAGACAGCAGGACAAGCGCTGGAATTCGAATGCATCCAGCAGATTGCATCTGCGCGCGGTGAACCACTTGAAGACTTGTGCGGTATTTTACTGTACGAGTACGGTACTGTTACCAGATATTTCAAGCGACAGCGAAACGTCGCAACTTGATAGAGGCGCACCTCTCGGACTTGTAAAGCCCACCCTACAATTCATAGTGTGATGTTACAATAGCTTGTATCATTTGGGTATCTCTGCGGCGCGTAGGGTATGCCTGCTGGGCGGAGCGAGGAGTGGGGTGGTGTTAGTCCTTAGGTGAGAATTTTTAGAAGCACTAGGAGGTGGGTTGGGTAGTTATGGCTTGTCACTCACGTTTGTTTGTCTGTTTTTCCTTCATGTTAATAAGTAAGTTGGGTTTGCGATAGATATGGTGAGATGTATGGGATAATTGGGATTAGCCTTTTCTTCCAAATTAAATTTTCCATAAGAGGGGTTTCAACACTCTTAATGACGCGGTACGGTATTCTATTTTCCCAGTTCATGAAAGTGACAAGTAATCTAAAAAGCAAAGACACTGAACTATACAGGGGTTTTTTGTCTCTCCACTACCCTCCAATCCAAGGGGGACGGCCAGTTACTTTGCAGCAACAGGTAGGTAATCAACGCACCACACTCATTGGGAGTAAAGTCTTTTGCTCGAACGATAATTTGCTGGTCGTTTCCATGTGCGTGTTTGGAGACTTCATCGTAAAGACGCTTGGCCCGATCTCTAACGTCCTCATACACCAGACCACGATCACCCACAACTCTCGAAAGGATTTGCTTGAATTTGGGAGTGCAAGCTAATGCGTTCAGACCGGTCTGTACACCCGCTTCAGGCTTGACTTGGATCAACCTCGTATGTTTAGCCTGGTAGACAATCCTTTCTGCCACAGAGTGTTAGTAAGCCTGAAACAGGCATGTATTATTGAAACATACCAAGTGCCCCACGGACGTTGAAATTTCCCGTCATTCTTAGTTTTTCATCAACCTCTTTAAGAATGGCAGCCTATTAGAATGTTAAAATAGCAAATAAATAAGAGAGGAGATCAACTTACTTGTAAGCGATTATTTTCAGCAACATGGTCAATAATTTCGCGATAAAGCTTATCCTTGTCTTGTTTTGCATCCATTTCTATTTGTCTAATGCGTTGGTACCAAGTCGCTTCAATCTCCTTGACATTGGCCAAGTGCGTGGAAATTGAAATTTGTCCAGCCTTGGCTTTGTGGTGATGTTTGACTGTTGTGGGATTCAAATTGGGGAGAATAGGACGATGGTGGGGAACGGGGTGGGTTCCGGAAGGGATTGCCTCCTGAGAACTGGGTTGGCTCTTCATCAAAAAGGTCAGTAAAGTTAATTTGGGATTCGTAGTTGATCAATATCTTATCATACCTGGGTGGTGTGGAACCTGCCCTGAATCCTCCCCGTACAAAGGCGAATGCCAGCGGCGGCGGGGTAAAGGGTGAGTTTGGGAAACATTTGTTTGACCGGTGATGTTGTAATCGCTCTAGGGATCTCTGCAATTGCTAAACCAGCTGTTTTATCTGCTTTAGATTGATAAAGAGGAGAGGAGAGTGTATAAAACAGCTGCCTGTGGTATAAGAGGGATTTTTAGAGCAACGGCGTTCTATGCTTGGTAGCCGACGGCAGACCTGGTCATGATGATAGTAGAACCAGTACTAGGGTATGGAGGTGAGTGATCGGACAGACAGGGATTAGGAAACCTATATGGGCATAGGTTTCCTAATCCCTGTCTGTCCGATCACCCACCGCCCTACCAGAGTACTTACACCCGAACCGTCTCATGATGAATGAATGGTGTTTCATGTATTAATCTAGGCCTTTCTAGAATGATACAAGCACTAGCATCAATGGTAATGAGGGTGAACCAATCGTCTACAGTAGAAGGCCCGCGACAATGCTGTAATGGTGAGAATGCAGTCACTGAGAAAGTGGACAAACCAAATACCGGTGGGTCTATATTAGGCCGGCTATATCAATCCTGATGGAGTACCGTCAGGTGTACTGTACCTGAAAATGTAGGGACCCTGATAAGGCTCGTTGCAGAACAACGCGTGCATTTATGATTGACGGCGAATCATGTCAAGCCTCGCCCTATGAGGTGGGCTGGAGACCCCTGTCTGGGCTCAGAGATTTTGGTTTGACAGTCTGCCGTGCACCAACGCGGTTTTCCCTTCGAACCGTCTTCCGATCGCCCCCAAACCCTCCACCCAAGGGTTCCCGTATCGAATCTCCATCTCCATCTCCATCCCCTGGCTATCCTCCTCCGCGACTTCCTCACCTCCTCTCCCTTTACATCGACCGGATCCCCGGATTTTCTTCGGCTCTGTTCTTACCCTCATACCTTGTTTAATACTTCTGGAGTCCTTCCTTTTACCATCCTTCCGTTGGCAAGCCAATATATTCAGTAATATTTCTGGCATAACATACTTTACTGACGGTACCTAACTCCTCACAGCTGCAGTTAGCGAGCTCCCCCACCACTTTTTCTCGCCGTCATCGATACCGCAACTATGGATGGCGCTCTTGTTGCCTCCTCCGGCAACAATTCGGTCATATCTCCATCCGCATCGGCTGCCTCTTTGCTCCCACCCCTGAATCCCACTTTACTTGTTGACTATCTTACAGAAGTTCTCTCTGTTACCGTCGGTGCTACTAAACGAGAGTTGGAAGCTCCCGGGAGTCTTCTCTCAGATAGTCGTTATTCCGAGACTTTGCAGAGATGCTCCAGGTTCGCTGCAGAGCCAATTGTGGCGTTGTATGCCTCGAAGGACCTCGTAGAGATTGAAGAATCTCCAAACGATGCCATCTGTGAGTTGGATTGCCCTCGTTTTCCTTTGTTATCATCAATGGTTACTGATAATTTGGTATAGCTGTTTCTGGAACTGTCTCACAATCATACACGTACTCCATTGCCTCAGAGTTATCATCCTTACCATCCACAGTTGCGTCTGTTGCCATTATCAAGCGACCTCAGCCTCTGGATTCCACTATTCCTCTCCATGCCCAAATACAAATTATGAACCTTCCCGGGACAGTGGTGTTGAATAGTAGTGCTCAGGGCTCGGTGTCCCCGTTCGAGATATTGCATTCCGTTGTCCATTTGGCTTTGGGGCCTTACTTCGATGCCTATACCAAAGGCCAGGAAGCTCAGTCTAGCGGGCGGATCAACCGTTTTGCTGATGGTGAAGCCAAGACTGGTATTCCTGTTGCGAAGAAAAAGTTTGCCGAATTAGAGCTCTCCCTTTTACATTTGCAGCAGAATATCGAAATACCGGAGCTCTCGTTGAACCTCCATAATGTGGTGCAGTTGGCTGTGGAAGAGGTATGGGCGGCCCATTATGTAGGATAGTGATATTGTGGGAGACTGACTTAGAATGTAGGCTCTTCTTAAAGGTACGCGGCCTTCGTTGGACCTCATACACGCAAGTTTATTACAAGACAGCACCTTCCTCAATAATCTTCAGTCCATTGTAAATGCTTGGATTAAGTCAATCCAATCGATAACAAAGATGTCCCGAGACACTGAAAGTGGGACTGCTACCCAAGAGATTAATTTTTGGCTATCGATGGAGAGTGCTTTGGAGGGCATAGAGGAACAGCTCAGGAGCGATGGGGTGCAGCTTACCCTTGAAATATTGAAGCACGCGAAGCGATTCCATGCGACTGTCAGTTTTATCGCAGACACTGGATTGAAGGAGGCTACAGACAAAGGTAGGTTTTCGTTCTATCCGAGCGCTTAGGCGATTTATATCAAATCCTGCTGACACCCTAATTCTAATAGTGCAAAAATACAACCAACTTATGCGCGATTTTCCCCTTGATGAGCTATTGTCTGCAACAAGCCTTGCGAAAGTTCAAGATGCAATTGTCGGAATTTTTGCACACTTCAACAAAAAATTACGGATATGTCCTTACCCCATTCGGAGGGCACTTCCACTGGTGGAGGCGATTTCGGCGGATTTGGATTCCCAAATCCACACGTTGCTCAGCGGGCGTCGGTTGATGCATTTGGAATATAATGATTTTGAATCGCTGATGAACGTTGCCGAAGGGATCTTCAGGACTTGGGACGATAACACCAAAGAATTTACTAATGTTGCTCGGGATGTAATAAGGAAACGATCTGAGAAATTCGTCCCAGTAAAGATAGCAGCCAGGCACCTCAAAACCCAGGAAAGGTTAGCTTACGTCAAAGGCTTCCGACATAGCCATGAGCAGTTGCAACGAACAATCGCAAACGTCCTCGGCCCTAACTCGTACGAGAATGGTGCCACCAACCCGAACTCGAAGGAGGGGGGAGCCGTGTCGGAAGACATTGGTGATGTTGATGCCGTAGAGGAGGTTTCCCAGGCATATGCTGTTCTAAAGGATGTAGACGTTTTGGATGTTTCGCCCGAAGGTACAGAGATCTGGATCGCGGCGGAGAATGCATACAATGAACGAACTTCTCGTGTGGAGAATTCCATCATTGCCCGATTAAGGGATAGGCTGGCGACCGCGAAGACCGCGAATGAGATGTTTCGGGTGTTTTCGAAATTCAATGCCCTCTTTGTGCGACCAAAAATTCGAGGTGCCATTCAGGAATATCAGACACAGCTTATCGACAGCGTTAAACTTGATATTGCGGCTCTCCATGAGCGATTCAAGCAGCAATATGGGCATTCTGAGGCACATGCTATGGCTCAATTGCATGACCTACCTCCAATTTCGGGCGCGATTATTTGGGCCAAGCAAATCGAGAGGCAACTAAACGCTTATATGAAGAGGGTTGAGGACGTTCTTGGGCATGGTTGGGAGCTTTATCACGAAGGCCAGAAACTACAAGGGGAAAGCACCACTTTTAGAAAGAAATTGGACACACGCCCGATCTTTGATACCTGGTCGAACGATGTGCAGAAACGCAACATATCCATTTCGGGGAGACTGTTCAGTATCACGAAGAATAGAGCCGCCGGTAACTCTTTGGAGCTGGTTGTTAATTTCGATCCTCAGGTCATTGCGCTGTTCAAGGAGGTCCGGAACCTGTTATGGCTCAATTATCAAGTTCCCCATTCGATCAATAGTATTTCCAAGGAGGCGAAGCGCGTTTATCCTTATGCAGTTAGTCTGATGGAAACTGTCCGAACCTTTTCTCAAATTAATAAAACAATATCCGAGATGTCCGATGTTTCAATCCTGCTCAGTGGTTATCAAAACGAGGTCCACAGCTTGATAGGCAAGGGCACCCCCCTGAAGTGGGAATCCTTTGTTCACTCTTACGACCTGCACATGAGGCAACTGCAGTATCTTCCTAATGGAAACATTGATCCTTCGACGTCGTTGCAAGGAAGGGAGAGCAAACATGTACAATTCGTCCGAGACTTTGCAGCCGCTGTTTCTATTCTCCAGAGCAAGACTGGGACACTGGCTATAATTCACGAGACATCACAAAAAGCGATGGCGGAGCTTTGCACTTGTCCTTATGATGTTGACGCCTTCCAACATAAACTCGAGGTCATTCAAACCGCCGTTGATCAACTCAATCTGGAGAATTATGTCAATTTACCTCACTGGGTTGGGGAGTTGAATAGCAAGATTGAAATGATTTTACTTGGCCGGCTCCAGGAAGCAGTTACGCGATGGATTGAGGTGTTTAAGGATTCAAAGGGCGATGAAGGAGCTAATGGTGATAGTCAGCGTAAACGGATGAGTCGAAATGAGGAGGTTGATGTCGACGGGAATGCAAAGGCCGGGGATACTTATGACCCTCGCATGAAGAGACTTGTGCATGAGATCAGCATCCGGAACCAAGTTATTTATCTCGACCCACCGTTGGAGTTTGCAAGAGCAAGCTGGTTCTCCCAGCTGCACCAGTGGTTGAGCGTCGTCTGTAACCTGCGGAAGCTTAAAGCGAGTCGATACGAGATGAACATTAACCTAGCTGCAGGGGATTCTGAAATGCTGTTCTCCGATCTGGTACGTTTTAGATGTTTTTGGGAATCCTCCTTTCCCTTTACTAATTGTGTATAGCCTGCGAGTTGTGCGCCTACGCTCTCTGATGCCTACGAAGTGATAGAACAAAAATTGGCGGCGGTTGGAACGTACGTCGAAAAATGGCTTAGATTCCAATCCTTGTGGGATTTGCAGTCAGAACAAGTCTATGATGTCCTTGGCGATAATCTTGAACGATGGCTTCAATTGCTGACGGAAATTCGAAAAACCCGATCCACGTTCGACACCTCAGATGTTAGTCAGTCATTCGGTAATCTTTCTATTGATTACGAGCAAGTTCAAACGAAGGTCAATGCGAAATATGATCAATGGCAGCACGATATTCTTGTCAAGTTCGCCAATAAACTTGGAAATCGTATGAGGGAAGCTCACGCAGAGATTGGGAAGGCTAGACGCGACCTAGAGGGCCAATCTCTTGAGGCTTCATCTACGGCGCAGGCTGTATCTTTTATCACTATCGTGCAACAATGCAAGCGCAAAGTTAAGTCTTGGGCACCCGAAGTTGAGCTTTTCCAAAAGGGAGAAACTACCCTCTCTCGGCAGCGATACCAATTCCAGCAAGACTGGCTATTTGTTGACCAGATTGGCGGAGAATGGGCCGCTCTGAATGAAATATTAGCACGTAAGAGCAAAATTGTGCAGGATCAAACCGGTGAGAACTATGTTGATAGTGGAGGGTCATCACTCTAATACTGACGATCTTTAGATGCGCTTCGGGCAAAGATTGTGGCAGAGGATACCGTTGTTACCGACAAGATTAACAATATCGTTGGAGAGTGGAATGATCAAAAGCCTGTTTCGGGTACCATAGCCCCAGAGGAGGCATCGCAGACTTTGAGCGGCTTCGAGACGAGATTAACCCAACTCAAGTCGGAATCTGAGATGGTTTCGAAAGCCAAAGAAGCTCTTGATATCCCTGCCGGCCCAGAGAATATCCTGGTTTCAATTCTTGAGGAAGTCCAAGATTTCAAATCCGTTTGGTCTGCTCTTTCCACAATTTGGAAGAGTCTGAACGATCTCCGGGACACTCCTTGGTCCTCCGTTATTACTAGAAAGATTCGTCAGGGACTCGAGGGTTTGATCAATATGACCAGGGAGATGCCCAGCCGGATGCGACAATATGCCGCTTTTGAGCACATTCAAAATGTGCTTCGCCAATTAGTCAAAGTTAATCCGCTCTTATCGGAGATGAAATCGGAGGCCGTCAGAGAGAGACATTGGAGTAAGATATTCAGGGCATTGAAGCCAGGGCATAGGCTGTTTTTGTCCACTCTCACGCTGGGCATAGTTTGGGATCTCAATCTGATTGCCAGTGAGCCCGTGATTCGTGACATCATTGCCCAAGCACAAGGGGAAATGGCCCTGGAGGAATTCTTGAAGCAGGTTTGTAATCTCGAACCTTGTATCCTCTCGATTGGCGATCTTATTTGGACTGATAATTACGTTAGGTTCGGGAAACGTGGTCAAGTTATGTGCTCGATCTCGTTAGTTATCAGAACAAATGCCGTTTGATTCGCGGCTGGGACGATCTTTTTGCCAAATGTAGCGAAAATCTTAATTCGCTCCAAGCCATGAGGCATTCCCCATACTACAAGGAGTTCGAGGATGAGGCATCCTCATGGGAAGACAAGCTGAACAGGGTTCATGTTTTATTCGACATCTGGATTGATGTGCAACGCCAATGGGTGTACCTCGAAGGTGTCTTCACCGGAAACGCTGACATCAAGCACCTCCTGCCTATCGAATCTTCCCGATTCCAAAACATAAATTCCGAGTTTTTTACCGTTATGAAAAAGGTCTACAAATCGCCTTACATTCTTGACGTTCTGAACATCTCTGGTGTCCAGAAGTCCTTGGAGCGTCTGGCGGAACTCCTCAATAAAATCCAGAAGGCCCTTGGTGAATACTTGGAGCGTGAGAGGGTTTCATTCCCCCGGTTTTATTTTGTCGGTGATGAGGATCTTCTCGAGATTATCGGAAACAGCAACGATACCTATCGTATCCAGAAACATTTCAAGAAGATGTTTGCAGGGCTTTCTGGCTTGATAATGGACGACGATTCCCTCATCTCAGGCTTCACATCAAAGGAGGGCGAGGAAGTGAGATTGAAGAAAGAGATTTCCCTGATTAAGACACCTAAGATCAACGACTGGCTAGCTGCCCTCGAAACCAGCATGAAACTTACCCTGGCCGAGCTTCTAGCAGAGGCTGTGCGGGATTTCGGGGATATTTTCTCCATGAAAGATCTAAACAAAGAGAGATTCTCTAAATATATTACGCAATACCCAGCACAAATCCTAGTCCTTGCAACCCAAGCTGTTTGGACAATAGTGGTAGAGAAGGCTTTGGCCGAAGGAGGTGCAGACCTTCAAGGTTTATACGGACAGGAGGTTAAGGTGCTCGCCTTTCTTGCGGCAACAGTTTTGGGGGATCTCGGGCCTATCGAGAGGAAAAAATGCGAACATTTGATTACTGAGTTTGTTCATCAACGCGACGTCATATTTAGACTTGTTAACTCCGGAGCGGATTCAACGGAAGATTACACATGGCTACTCCAAATGAGATATTATTATCAAGACGAAGGAGAATACCTGAGCAGACTGAATATCAGAATGGCAAATGCAGAGCTGGAGTACGGATTCGAGTATCTTGGTGTGGCTGAGCGTCTTGTGCGCACCCCACTAACTGATAGATGCTTCTTGACATTGACCCAAGCCTTGTGCCAGAGGCTTGGAGGATCTCCGTATGGCCCAGCAGGAACCGGCAAAACTGAGTCGGTCAAGGCACTTGGTGTTCAACTTGGCCGCTTCACCTTAGTATTTTGTTGTGATGATACCTTCGACTTCCAGGCGATGGGGAGAATCTTCTTGGGGATCTGTCAGGTCGGAGCGTGGGGTTGTTTTGACGAGTTTAACCGTTTGGAGGAGAGAATATTGTCCGCTGTGTCGCAACAAGTTCAAAACATCCAGCTTGGGTTAAAGAAAGCCATTGAGGACTCCAATGCGCAAATAGAGTTGGTCGGCAGACAGCTCAGGGTGCATCAAAATACAGGTACGAATAACTATACATCTTTTTTATATATGGGACTCTAGTGTTAACACAGACGCTTAGGCATCTTTATCACCATGAATCCCGGCTATGCCGGCCGTTCGAATTTGCCAGACAACCTTAAGAAACTCTTCCGAAGTGTTGCCATGTCGAAGCCTGATAAAGAGCTTATTGCCGAAGTTATGCTTTACTCGCAAGGATTTAACCAGGCGAAGCAGCTTTCCAGGCAAACAGTACCATTTTTCGACCGTTGTGCTTCACGGCTTTCAAAACAGGCGCATTATGATTTTGGGTTGCGTGCACTGAAGAGTGTACTTGTTAGCTCTGGAGGATTAAAGAGAGCGAGGTTGGTAAGCGATGGCGTTGATTTAGATGGGGAAAAGATATCGGGCTCCGATTGGGAGGCACAGATTATCGTGCAGAGTCTGAGAGAAACTATAGCACCGAAATTGATTCGGAGCGATGTAGAGATTATGAGGGAGTAAGTTCACATCCTGCGCTAATCCGTCTTTCGCCCCTAACATGATGCTTTAGAATTGAAGAGGAGTCGTTCCCGGGAATCCAATACGTACCCGGAAATCTCAGCAAATTGGAGGAGGCGATACGGAAAATTGCCACCGAGCAAAACCTTGTTTTGACGGACACCTGGATGACCAAGATTCTGCAGCTATACCAAATCCAAACTATTCACCACGGTGTCATGATGGTTGGAAACTCCGGTTCAGGGAAATCTGGTGCTTGGAAAGTGTTACTTCAGGCCTTGCAACAAGTTGAGAGCCAAGAGGGCGTTTACCATATAATTGACTCAAAGGTTATGTCGAAGGAGGCTTTATACGGGAGTCTCGATTCGACAACGAGAGAATGGACCGATGGGCTCTTTACTAGTATTTTGAGAAAAATCGTCGATAATCTACGTGGTGAAGATTCGAAGAGGCACTGGATCGTTTTTGATGGTGATGTTGATCCGGAGTGGGTCGAGAACTTGAACAGGTATTTACTCCTACCACTATCCGTGGTCAGATATTAACTAACAATATCACGCAGTGTTTTGGATGATAACAAGTTGCTCACCTTGCCAAACGGAGAACGTCTTAACCTTCCCTCAAACGTTCGCATCATGTTCGAAGTTGAGACATTAAAATATGCCACCTTGGCCACTGTCAGCCGATGTGGTATGGTTTGGTTCAGTGAAGATACGGTCACCTCAAAAATGATGGTTGCCCATTACCTCAAGTCTCTTCGGACAGTTATATTTGAGGATCTCGACGAGGATAACACAATCAGCTCTGGGCAGGTCTCAGTTAAGGCCCTTTCAACTCAATCTCATATGGCAGAGCTTCTCGGTCAACTTCTTGAGAGTGACAATTTCATTGTGGAAACCCTTACTGAAGCCAGCAAGTACACCCATATTATGGAATTTACCGAAGTTCGGGTTCTAAATACGCTCTTCTCATTGCTTAATAAGATATGCCGGACTATGATCGAATACAATATTCAACACTCCGACTTCCCGCTTGAGGACGAGCAAGTCGAAGCGTACGTTTCGAAGAAGTTACTTTTGGCGTTGGTCTGGAGCTTTACGGGGGACTGTCCTCTGACAGACCGACAAAGCTTTGGGCACTACGTGTGTGGCTTAGCAACAATCGAGCTTCCCCCCCTGACCGGCGGAGGCGCTATCATTGACTTCGACGTTTCTCTACCCAAAGCAGAATGGACACCATGGCAAGACCAAGTACCTTCGATTGAAATCAATACTCACTCTGTCACTCAGACTGACCTCGTCATCCCCACCCTGGATACCGTTCGACACGAAGACGTCTTGTACTCATGGCTAGCAGAACACAAACCATTACTTTTGTGTGGGCCTCCAGGTTCCGGCAAAACGATGACATTGTTCAGTGCTCTAAGGAAGCTTCCAAACATGGAAGTTGTTGGGTTAAACTTTTCCAGTGCTACTACACCGGACCTTCTTATCAAGACTTTTGAGCAATATTGCGAGTATAAGAAGACATTAAACGGGGTAATGCTCTCCCCAACCCAAATCGGGCGCTGGCTAGTACTATTCTGTGATGAAATAAACTTGCCAGCACCGGACAAGTACGGGACACAGCGCGCCATATCATTCCTTAGACAATTGGTAGAGCAAAACGGTTTCTGGAGGACGTCCGATAAAACTTGGGTCACCTTGGACCGCATTCAGTTTGTGGGAGCGTGTAATCCCCCCACCGATGCTGGCCGTACACCCATGGGAGCTCGTTTCCTTCGGCATGCACCGCTCATCATGGTCGATTATCCTGGTGAACTGTCATTGACACAAATTTATGGAACTTTTAACACTGCTGTCTTGAAGATTATCCCGACCCTCCGAGGATACTCAGAATCCCTTACGAAAGCAATGGTTCAATTCTACTTAGAATCGCAACAGAGATTTACCCCAAAGATTCAACCGCACTATGTCTACTCTCCTAGGGAGCTTACGAGATGGGTTAGGGGTTTGTATGAGGCATTGAGACCGTTAGAAACGCTCTCCGTTGAAGGGTTGGTTAGGATATGGGCTCATGAAGCACTGCGGTTGTTCGAAGACCGTCTCGTCGGAGAAGATGAGAGACAATGGACCGCAGATGCGACCAAGAGAATTGCCCTTCAACATTTCCCTGGCATTGACGAACAGAAGGCGCTACGTGGACCAATACTATTTTCAAATTGGTTGTCTAAGAACTACGTTCCTGTGGAGAGAGAACAATTGAGAGATTTCGCAAAGGCGCGTCTAAAGACCTTCTGCGAAGAAGAAGTGGATGTGCCGTTGATCCTATTTAATGACGTTCTGGAGCATGTATTGCGCATTGATAGGGTCTTTAGACAGCCGCAGGGGCATTTGATTCTTATCGGTGTCAGTGGAAGTGGAAAGGTATGTTGTCCTACTTGTTGTTCTTTTTACCTCGCTAATCGGAGTTCCAAGACTACTTTATCCCGGTTTGTGGCCTGGATGAATGGACTCAAAGTTTTCCAGATTAAAGTTCATGGCAAATATTCCGCAGAAGACTTCGACGAGGACCTCCGGGATGTTCTTCGGCGATGTGGCTGCAAAGGGGAGAAAATTTGCTTTATCATGGACGAGTCTAACGTGCTCGATTCTGGGTTCTTAGAGCGCATGAATACCTTGCTAGCAAACGCAGAAGTCCCCGGCCTCTTTGAGGGAGACGAATTTGCAGCTTTGATGACGGCCTGTAAGGAAGGCGCTCAGCGTCAAGGCTTGCTTCTAGATTCCCAGGAGGAGTTGTACAAATGGTTTACTCAACAGATCGTCAAGAATCTACATGTCGTATTTACTATGAATCCCCCAGAGGACGGCCTATCATCTAAGGCAGCAACATCCCCAGCATTGTTCAATCGTTGCGTTCTGAACTGGTTTGGAGATTGGTCGGACCAGGCTTTCTTCCAAGTTGGGATGGAATTAACTCAATCACTTGATCTCGATAGAGCAACTTACAGGGCCCCTGACAGTATTCCGGTAGCCTACAGAGAACTCACGTTGCCGCCTTCCCATCGCGAGGCGGTTGTCAATGCAATGGTCTATATCCATTACTCGCTTCACCGCTTCAATACTAAACTCCAAAAGCAACAAAACAAGACAACATATCTAACACCTCGACATTTCCTTGACTTTGTTGCCCAATATGTCAAACTTTATAACGAGAAACGCGAGGATCTTGAGGAGCAACAGCGACACTTGAATGTTGGATTAGAGAAATTGAAGGACACGGTCGACAAGGTGCGGGAGCTTCGAACAAGCTTAGCCGAAAAACAAGGACAGCTCGAGAGAAAGAGCGCCGAGGCGAACGAAAAACTACGAAGAATGGTCGCCGACCAGCAGGAGACCGAACAAAAGCGAGCAGCCTCTCTACAAGTCCAAGCAGAGTTGGAAGTCCAGGAGAAGGTGGTTGCTCAACGAAGGGAAGTTGTGCTGAGTGATCTTGCAAAGGCCGAACCCGCTGTCATTGAAGCCCAAAGAAGCGTCGGAAATATTAAGAAAACTCACTTAAACGAAGTCAGGGTCATGGGAAAGCCTCCGCTAGCTGTTCGACTCGCTATGGAGTCCGTTTGCACGTTGTTGGGGCATAAAGTGGACGCATGGTCGACTGTACAATCTATCGTGGGACGTTCTGATTTCGTCTCGAGCATCATCAACTTTGACAACGAGAGACAGATGACCAAGAGTCTTCGACTTAAAATGCAAAAGGATTACCTCTCTTCAGCGAGTTATAACCCAGAAGCGATGAACAGGGCAAGCAAAGCATGTGCACCTTTGGCTCAATGGGTCGAAGCACAAGTCAATTACGCCGAGATTCTCGATCGCGTAGGGCCTTTGAGGGACGAGGTTGATCAATTAGAAGAGCAAGCAAAGCAGACGAAGGCGCAAGCACAGGCGATGCAAGATACAATCCAAGAGCTCGAACAGAGTATCGCTAGGTACAAAGACGAATATGCAGCGCTTATTAGCGAAACCCAGGCTCTCAAAACCGAAATGTCTCGTGTTCAGTCAAAAGTTGACCGCAGTGTTAAGCTTTTGGATAGTTTGTCTTCTGAGAAGACCCGCTGGGAGTATGGCAGCAAATCCTTTGAAACACAAATAGGGACGTTGATTGGAGACGTTATTGTGTCGGCAGCGTTCCTAGCATATGGTGGGCTCTATGATCAACAGTATCGTAAATCGATGGCAGACGACTGGCTTAACCATCTTTCGTTATCCGGTATTCAATATAAGGAACATAACCCAGTTACGGAATATCTATCGACGGCCGATGAAAGACTTGTGTGGCAAGAGAATGGATTGCCAGTGGATGATCTTTGCACGGAGAATGCGATTGTCCTCAAGAGATTTAACCGTTATCCTCTCATTATCGACCCTTCTGGCCGAGTCACAGACTTCCTAGCCAACGAGAGCAAAGAGCGGCGTCTTACCATTACAAGTTTCCTAGATGATTCATTTACCAAGCAATTGGAGAGCTCACTCCGTTTTGGGAATCCTATTCTTATCCAGGACGCGGAGCATTTAGACCCTATCCTCAATCACGTCTTGAACAAGGAGTACCAGAAAACCGGAGGCCGTGTGTTAATTCAACTTGGAAAACAGGAAATCGATTTCTCGCCTACCTTCAAGTTGTATTTGTCCACTCGTGACCCATCGGCATCCTTCGCCCCCGATATCTGCAGTCGCACTACTTTTGTCAATTTCACTGTTACCCAGAGTAGTTTGCAGACCCAGTCTCTAAACCAGGTACTGAAGTTCGAGAGACCGGATGTTGATCAACGCAGGACGAACTTGATGAAGCTCCAAGGCGAGTTCAAGCTACATCTTCGACAACTTGAGAAGCGTCTTTTGCAAGCATTAAACGAATCCCGGGGAAATATTCTGGATGATGATCGGGTCATTGATACCCTTGAGACCCTGAAGACCGAGGCGGCCGAGGTGTCACGCAAGATGGCAGAAACAGATGGCGTAATGACCGAGGTGGAAACGATCACCCTACAGTACCAAGTCATTGCCCGCGCATGTAGTGCCGTCTTTGCAGTCCTTGAACAACTTCATCATCTCAACCACTTCTACCAGTTCTCGCTCCAGTACGTTGCCTGGCCCCCGCTAATTTGACATCAATCGACTAACCAAACATTCAGGTACTTCCTTGGTATCTTCCATTCTGTCCTACACGACAACAAGCGCTTGCAAGCTAAGAAGGATTACAATGCCCGTATTCAAATCATTCTCCATGATCTTTTTGTTACAACGTGAGTTCAATAGATGCCTTTTCTTCTATCATCTTGCTAATCTTATAGTTATCAACGTACTGCCTTGGGATTGCTCCAGAAAGACCGCGTGACATTGGCAATGCTTTTAGCCCAGGCATCTCCATACAAGATGGACAAGTCTTTGATCGACCGTATCTTAGATGATGGTCTTCCGGGCATAGACGCTTCGACCGAGGTTGGCAAGAGGGACGAAGTCATTCTACGAGCTTCGACACTTCCAATTTTCAAGAACTACATTGCAAATATCACCGCTGAGGAATGGGAGAAGTTCTTTCAAGAGGAGACTGCTGAAAGCTTTGTTCCTGTCGTTTGGGACAGCAAGTTGCCCAATCTTGATCAAGAACTAAATAAACTTCTGCTTGTCAAACTTGGCAGAGTGGACCGCTTTGTCCCATCTGCAGAGAAGTTTGTGGGCGCTGTCTTTGGAAAGGACGTTTTGGACGCTACTGGAGATCTTTGCCAGGTTGTGGGTCAGGTATCTGCAACCACCCCCATCGCTCTTGCCTCTTCACCTGGTTTCGATGCAAGCTACAAAGTCGATAGTTTGGTGGAGAAGCTTAGAGCTAGCTGTACTAATATCGCCATGGGCTCTAATGAGGGTTTGGCGACTGCAGACAAGGCGGTCAGCAACGCGGCTTCGGTTGGGACCTGGGTCTTGGTTAAAAACGTGCATCTTACTCCCGCATGGTTACAATCGTTAGAGAAGAGGCTTGATGCACTGCGGCCCCATCCTAACTTCAGGCTATTCCTCTCTATGGAGTCTTCACCTAAAATCCCCATCAATCTACTACGTGCTTCACGCGTACTCATGTACGAACAACCTGCCGGGGTCCGTGCCAACATGAAGGATTCACTTTCAACACTATCGACGCGTCCAGCCAAACAACAGCCTACCGAGAAGGCGAGGGTGTACCTTCTTCTCTCCTTCCTACATGCGGTCGTTCAGGAGAGACTACGCTACGTTCCTAACCTAGGGTGGAAAGGATGGTGGGAGTTCAACGACAGCGATGTAAGTCATACTCACCCTTGTTCATTGCACTAGAGAGTATGCTAAGCCCCGGGATAGTATGAGTGTTCGGCTTATGTTATCGACACTTGGATTGACCACGTTTCTGGCGGCCGTACGAATGTCGCTCCAACTAAGCTTCCTTGGGACATGATCCGTACTCTTGTTACAGAGACATATGGCGGTAAAATCGATGACGAGGGTGATTTCCAGCGTTTGACAGATCTCGTCAAATCCGTGTTCACCCCTAACGCTTTCAACTCTGACTTCAAATTGGTTGACACCGACCAGCCTCTCTACGTCCCTGAAGGTATCGGAATGCCGGACTTCATGCAATGGGTCAACGCGCTCCCAGAGAGAGAGCCACCAACATACTTGGGCTTACCAGCAAATGCAGAGAAGCTGCTGCTTGTGGGACACGGAAAGGGAATGATCGAGAATTTAGGCACTATTACAGATATCCTGGAGGAAGGGGAACGGGTTGTGGCAGAGGTAGCGAATGCTGCTTAGTTATTTCTTTTCCTATTCGTCACCCCTTCAACTTCAAGTGTTTTAGCATTAAGAGCTTTTGTTTGGGAATTTTGTTCTTGTATTGTTAGGCGCACATCCTATTTCTTTTCCCCCACTCAAATGTACAATACTCTAGTCATCCATGCTTTATTCTGCTGTTAATTAATGCGTTTGTCAAGTGCTCTCAACCCCCATCTTAAACTAACATCCCAGAGCAGTGTCACGCTCCGACACCTCATACCTCACATTTCTGCCAATGGGCATCATCCGATGAACCATTTTACCGACCCTCATTCCGGCTATGAACTGAAGCCTCCCCCTACTAGTATTCAACCTGAATCCACCCTATGCCCACCGTAAAAAGCAGGGTAATCGCTTAGAAAGATGAAAAAAGTGAGAAACACCACAAAGCATCACTTCTCGTACTGTACACACATTACTGGACGTTAAAATTCCCCGCATCTATCTCTTCGCTCTCAAAGCCCTCATCCCATCTTTAGAATCGACAATCCTCCCGCTAACGTCCTTCAGCGCATCATTGAACTCCCTAAGCGTCCTATTCAACCTCCTAGCGTCCTGCCGACCCCCAACTCCACCGGTGAGCGCTGTGAGACCTTCCCCACCGATACTGCCCATAGTAGCCTGCTCCTCGACGCTGCGTAGCGAGAGCTCCACCTCCTGCACGCTCTCTAGGAATAGGTTCAACTTCTGGTCCATCTTTGCAATTTGCGTGTTGAAGTAGTTTATCATCGGTTTGTTGCTCGTAATGTCGTTCTCACGCATGGGTTGGTTATGCTGTTGTGCGATGTACTGGCTGCGCTGGGCGGGTGGCACACGGAAGAGGTCGACGTTGCGGATGGAGAGGGTTGCGGCTGCGTCGTCTTCGTTGTGGTGTTGACGCGCGGAGCTCAGCGCCGCTTCGTCAGCGGCGAGGAAGGACTTGGTGGTTGCGAGCTTATGGGTTAGGACTGCGGTGTCGGAGGGGATAGAGTCGATGGTTGCACGGTGACCGGGGAAGTGGGCGGTCAGCTCTGTGGCGATGCGCATTTGCTCTTGGATCTCTTGTCTACAGTGGAAGCTAGTGAGTGAGGGGGTCAATAATCCGACGATGCAGAATGAAGTCTTACTCAATGCCCTCCAGGACCCTCTGAACATCTGCATGGCAGTCCCCAAATCTGGCAGTCGGTACAAGCTTTGAAGCGTCAATAGTGGCTGCTGGAACTGTATTCTGCTGCTGCTGCGATTGCTGCTGCAGCTGTGTGGTGCCAAGAGTGGTCCCACCGAATAATCCAGCAGGTCTTGGAGTTGCCGGTGCTGTATTACCAAATGTTCCGACGCTAGGAGTAGCTGCTGCAGAAGCAGGGCCAGTACTATAAATGTGAGCCGAGAGGTATCTGGAATGTGGGATGTGACATACAATAACGGCTTAGGAGGTTGCTGTAAAGCTCCTCCGCCAAACAATCCCCCTCCAGTAGCAGGCGTAGAAGCTGATGCCGCCGCCCCAGCTCCAAAGAGCCCTCCGGCAGGTTGAGCCGGGGCAGTTGGTTGAGCAGCGCTACCAAATAGTCCTCCCGTGGGCGCAGATCCAGTGGTAGGGGCAGTTGTTGTAGGGGTCCCAAACAGACCCCCGCTCGCGGGGGCAGAAGTAGCGGCAGGGGGTAGAGCACCACCAAACAAGGACCCTCCTCCTCCTCCTCCTCCTCCTCCTCCTCCTACACCCGTAGTCGAAGTTGCAGCTCCACCAAAAAGACCACCACTGGTGCTCGTTGCTGGGGTTTGCGTTTGCGTTTGCGTTTGCGCTTGTCCACCACCAAACAATCCACCAGAAGCGGGGGCAGTTGGCTGCGACGCGCCGCCAAAGAGACCCCCACCGCCGCCGCTAGTTGTGGGTGTTGCGCCAAAAAGTGAAGGAGTCTGTTGCTGCTGTTGTTGTTGTCCACCGCTGAACAACGCGAGCCACCTATTGTTAGCATTCCGCCAAAGTTTTGTAAAAGGCGCGGGAGGTCATTACAAAAGTGATGGGGCCCCCGAAGTAGGTGTATTTATTCGCCCGAAGAGTGACATTGTAGGAGGGGGTCAGGTTCTTATCCGGTGGCTTGAAGTAGTGTGAATTGAACACCGCCGAGTCAACTAGTAGAGAGGATAGATTCAATGAATGAAAGGGTGTCTAGATGTTATTGTTGCTACCTTAGTAAGACACAGCTCTTCAGGCTCAGGCTCAGCGGTTCGAGAAATGCGGCGGGGGAGGTAATATTCAGAACACTAGCCAATCCAGAAAGTTACCCTACTCTACATTGTCGCGACTACCACTCCACTACCGTACTGGGTGGTTGTCATATCTAACGCCTACACTACCGACAACCCTGACTATTTGCGCCAACTACTCGACACAACTTACCTCCGCAAAACCAATTAATGATGGACCAAGACGAAGACGCATACCTCTACGGAGACGATCCAGTAGCGACGGAGGAAACCTCTACTAGCAACGCGACTCTCCAGCAAACCTCAAATTCTCCTCCTACAGCAGTACCCGAAATCCTCCCCGAACACTCTGGAGGAGATACACCAATGGCAGATAGCGCTCCCGAGTGCGCTACCAGGGAAGACGACCTAGAAGAAGGCGAAGAGGAAGAGGAAGAAATAGAGGAAGAAGTAGAAGTCGATGACAGCGAAGATGTACCTACAAACACCCAATTCCATCCTAGAATTCCCCGAAAAGCTAACTTGCAACCTAGGAAATTGAATTCGTAATTGAGCGAAAAGACGGTACTCGACCGGAGCCACCCCCTCAGCCATCTCGTTACAACCAAGTCCGCATGGCCCCCACTCGTCCAGTTCCAGAATCCTCAGGCTCCGCAAAAGCTACCACACCCCAACCATCAACTAGCACAACACCACACCCCCCAGCCGGTCCCGCATCCTCCCAACACCCCCACCCTCCAACAAGCTCTTCTTCAAAACTAGACCTGAATGGGAACCCAGCCTACCACGGCACACCAATAAAATCCATTTCTTTAGATTCGGACACGCACCTCCCCTCCGACAAACCATGGCGCAAACCCGGGGCTGACGTGACGGATTACTTCAACTACGGCTTTGACGAGTTCACCTGGACAGCGTACTGTCAGAAGCAAGAGTCTATGCGTGAGGAATTTGATCCGAGGAAGATGATGGAGCAGATGATGTTACTTTCGGGTATGACTGGGGGATTGGGAATGCCAGGAATTGTTGTTGACCCGTCTGCCGTCAGTGTTGGTGTTGGGGGGATGGACATGAATGCTGCAGCAGCTATGATGGGGTTCAACCCTGCTGGAGGTGGAGGCGGCAGTGCTGGTGGCGGGGCACCGACAACTGCAGTCGGTACGAGCGCTGGCGGAACGGATCTAAGTATGGTTAGTGGGATGGTTGACCCATCCATATATGGGGCTGGCCCGATGGGTGGGGGATATGATGAAAGGAACGGTGCCGCTGCTGGGGCGTATGGGATGGCGGCTGATCCGAGGAGAGCTGGGATGTAGGTCCCTTAACCTCCTTTAGTTGGTGTTGATGGGCTAGGCTAATCTCTCTCACCAGGCCACCCCAAGGGCCGCAACAGGCGATGGGCGCATATGGCGGTTACGACCAGAATATGATGCAACAGCAGCAACAGCAGCAACAAAGTGTCAGGGGCGCCTATGGACGTGGGGGCAGAGGTAGAAGGGGGTGGTAATCGATCACAAACCCTATACCTCACCTATCCCATTCCAACTTATCCAATGTAAATACCTCCAGCTGTTCCCAAGTATAATCTTATGTATTACTACCCTTTTCCCCCCTTTTGAATGCCCAAATTGGAAGTCAGATTATCATTCAGTTCTCAAGTAACCTATTCAAATCCTAGAGGTTTTAGCCCCAACAGATGTTGGTGCCCGATCGTCTTAAGAATATAGGTCCATGGAAGGAGGGTATAACGAGTCCGGGAGTTTGAAAATCAATGTAGAGTAATTGCTCTGCTGAAACTGCTGCTGCGGCGAGATACAATAAAAGGTCGCGGAGGAATAGCAGCAGGTTAGTAGAATCCGAGAATAATTTTGCTGAGTGAGGAACGACAGCACTGAAAGATAGACGAGCCATCAACGAACACGGAGGTGAGGTCATCCCACCTCGCCATCCACACTGCGATTCACAAAATCCTAGATGGTTGGCGGTGCGGTAAGAGGAAGGGTAAGGGCAGGAGACGCGATAACAATTAGCGGGGCATCTGAGTGTATCATAGAAAGAAATCCGCACATTGACACCTGCTACTTGAGTCAGATCGAGTGATATGTTGTGAATACGGGGTTTGACGGATAGTGAGTATCCCCCTACCGCTGTGGTCTCCTCCTCTATCCCCCAGTTTGGAAAGATGCAGCTTCGGACAGATTCACGGGGGGGCGCTACCATTGGGGGAGGACCCTATTTGAGGGGTCGCTATTCCTAAATTTTGCGGTATCATAATACACATGGGAATGAATAGGAAGACTCGTGGTCACGAGCGGAGGTTTGTACTGAGTAAGTTATTTTTAGTTAGGTTTCTATAGTGCAGAGGTCCTAGAAATTTATATAAACTCGATTTCCTGCGCTTCTTTACAGCACTGAGAGTGCTGCTTTTTGCAATAAAAATTGGGGCAATGGTGGACACCTTGGAGAACACGGCGGCCACACTTATTGGTCGCTTTCTCCATTCCTTCCTTTTGATGGAGTAACCCCATTGTGGGATGCCATGTTAGTGCATACCGGTATTAGTTAATAAAGCGAGTGAGACTGTCACCATGTCGAGGGTGACTGGGGTTTCTGGTGTTTATGCGATGGAGAGCCCACTGTGCGAGTGGCTATAACAAACTGTATTTAGTCTGAGCTGCGTTCTCTTCTCCCGAAATGGTAACCATCATCACTCTACACATCGAATAGCGAACACACTTCTGGTTTCCTACCGCCTTCATTCCGGGTCTCTTCTCAAAACGCTCGCCTCACGGCAGCCTCCTAGCGGTGCTTGTACGGCGGGAGTTGTCTCTGCCCACGACCAGACCATCACCTTCACCCTTTTCTATTCTCGCTAGAGACAGCCTATTTGACCAACCCCCTGCGATCACGAATCCCTCAAGAGAGTGGTTTTCTATTTCCTCAAGGCCGTCGATTGCCTTCATTTCCTTCAAGTGACTGAGGCTTGCCAATCCTTTGTTTTTTCTTTCCCGGCCCTTTTCCGCGCTTTGAGTACTTAAACTATAGACGGAAAGTGAGGACAACGCCAACACCATTATGGCAGAAAGTGAGAAACGAACACCGCTCTCGTGGGCCGCTGGGGAGGGGCATGATGAAGTAGTGAAGCTACTGTTAACATGCCAAAAAGTCAACCCTAATTTGACCGATGAGGTTGGCCGAACACCGCTCCTGTGGGCTGCTGAAAGATGCCATTTTGGAGTAGTTCGACTACTTCTAGGATGCGAAGATGTCAACCCCAATATCCCGGACAATTATGGCCGAACACCGCTCTTGGAAGCTGCTCAGAAGGGGCATGATGAGGTAGTGAAGCTACTGTTAAAATTCAAAAACATCCACCCTGATATAAGTAATAACTATGGCCGAACACCGCTCTTGGGTGCTGTCAAGAGGGGCCATCATGGGGTAGTTCAACTACTGCTAGGACGTGAAGATGTCAACCCCAATAGGTTCTATGACGTTGGCAATACACCTCTCATATGGGCTGCCGAGCATGGGCATGATCGAGTCGTAAAGCTACTGTTGGAACGGGAAGACAGCACCCCCAATATCCAGAACGCTCTTGGCAAAGCACCTCTCCAGAGGGCTGCAGAGTTTGGTCGTGATGGGGTAGTTCAACTGCTGCTAGGACGCGAAGATGTCAACCCCAATATCCAGGACATTTATGGCCAAACACCCCTCTCGTGGGCTGCCGGGAGCGGCCGTTTTGGGGTGGTTCGGCAACTGCTGGGACGCGAAGATGTCAACCCCAATATCCCGGACTATTCTGGCCGAACACCCCTCTCGTGGGCTGCCGGGAGAGGCCGTTTTGAAATAGCTCAACTACTACTAGAACGGGAAGATGCCAACCCCAATATCCTGGACGATAATGGCCGAACACCGTTCTCTTGGGCTGCTGGGGAGGGGCGTGATGAAGTAGTGAAGCTACTGTTAAAATGCGAAAAGGTCGACCCTAATGTGACCAACCAGGATGGCCGGGCGCCGCTCTGGTGGGCTGCGGTGGAAGGCCAGTTTGGAGTAGCTCAACAACTGCTGGGACGCAAAGATGTCAACCCCAATATCCCGGACAATATCGGCCGAACGCCGCTCTCGCGCGCTGCTGAGGAGGGGCATGATGACGTAGTGCAACTACTTCTAGCACAGGAAGGTGTCAACCCCGATATTCCAGACTATTATGGCAAAACACCGCTTTGGTGGGCTTCCTTCGCCCCGAACGAGAGCACGGTGAATCTACTGCAAGCCCGCCAAGCTGCGAACCCTGATGCCGTTTGACCAACAGGGTAAATTCTTTACTATTGCTCTTAAAAGTGCAAGTGTTCCCCTTTTTAGGCATTTCCATAAATATGCACATATATACCGCCAGCTAATTATCTCTCCTTTAAACTGGCTTCGAATCTCTCTCCCGCGCGTCCAACAACCATTCAACATCCCTCTCTTTTGTTTCTGTTCCTCCCCCTTCGATTACTTCTCGATTCCACTTGAAATTCTCCCTTGCGAATCATCATCCCGGATCAAAGCTTGTAATCAAGCATACACATCCCTGTATGAGCATCTATGGTATCAACCGTTAGTTGAGTGGGTATCCCTAACTCCATCCTGCTAGTGTCGGGAAGTCGGAGGGGGGGGGGGGCATGTACTACTACGATTCAAGTTATTATCTGAACTTTTAGTCTTTGCTTTTGGCTATGTTCTAGTCCCTCCCTACTCTATTTCAACTCTGCGTTTGGAACGTGATTGGTCATTATCATACTCCCTAGTCTTTTATTCTATTATGTACTCTACATCGCCAACTAAAAAGTACTATCATATCTCAGAATATAATCCAATTTGATTTGTTGAAATTTTCGTGAATCGATTACTGAGGGATCAAGTGGCAAATTCACACTGATAACCCTCAATTTGGGTTTAGCTCTCAGCAAGAAGGGGGGGCAACAATCCAAAAACTTTCTCAGTCACAATGCCGAAATTCCCATCCTCGCACTTGGCCGCGAGGCGCTCACCGTCCGCGCCACGATTTGCGAAATTTTAGATGGTTGGTGGTGCGTTAAGAAGAATAAGAAGGGTGAGGGCAGCAGACACGATAACATTAGCGAGGCATCTGAGCGTAGAAAGAAATCTGCACATTGACTGCTATTTAAGCCAAAACGAGTGATATATGGTGAATATGGGTTTTGACTGATAGTGAGTATCCCCCTACCATTGTGCTCCCCTCCTCTACCCCCCAGTTTAGAAAGGTGCAGCTTCGGACAGATGCACAGGGGGGCGCTACCATTGGAGGGCCCTATTTGAGGCCGCTATTCCTAAATTTTGTGGTATCATAATACACATGGGAGTTCGTACTGAGTAAGGTATTTTTGGTTAGGCTTCTACAGTTAGTAATGTGACCGTTCTGCAGAGGTCCTAGAAAGTTATATAAACTCGATTTCCAGCGCTTCTTTACAGCACTGACAGTGCTGCTTTTGCAATTAAAATTGGGGCAATGGTGGACACCTTGGAGAACACGGCGGCCACACTTATTGGTCGCTTTCTCCATTCCTTCCTTTTGATGGAGTAACCCCATTGTGGGATGCCGTGCCAGGGCACACCGGTATTAGTTAGCAAGGCGAGTGGGACGGTTGTCCCTGATGTTTATGCGATAGAGAGCCTACTGTGCGAGTGGCTATCACAAACTGTATTTAGTCTCATCTGCGTTATCTTCTCCCTGTATGGTAACCATCACCACTCTACACATCGAATAGCCAACACCCTTCAGGTCTCCTACCTACGACCTTCGTTCCGGGTCTCTTCTCACGTCGCTCGCCTCACGGCAGCTGTCCCTACCCACGACCAGATCTCCATCAACTTTACCCTTTTCTACTTTTGCCGTTTGTAGGCTATTTGACCAACCCTCCACGATCACGAATCCCTCAAGGAGGTGGTTTTCTATTTCCTCAAAGGCGTAGATTGCCTACATTTCCGTCACGTGGCTGAGGCTTGCCAATCCTTTGTTTTCTCTTTCCCGGCCCTTTTCCGCGCTTTGAGTACTGAATCTACAGTCGGAAAGTGAGGACAAGGCCAACACCATTATGCCAAAGAATTGGAGTCGAACACCACTCTCGTGGGCCGCTGGGGAGGGGCGTGATGAAGTAGTGAAGCTACTGTTAGGATGCCGAAATGTCAACCCTAATATCATCGATGACGATGGCCGAACGCCGCTCTCGTGGGCTGCCGAGAGAGGCCATTTTGGAGTAGTGCGACTACTACTAGGGCGCGAAGATGTTGACCCTAATATAGTCGATATCTTTGGCCAAACATCTCTCACATGGGCTGCCGAGAGTGGGGATGATCGAGTCGTAAAGCTCCTGTTGGAACGGGAAGACATCACCCCCGATATCCCGAACACTTATAGCCAAACGCCTCTCTCGAGGGCTGCCGGGAGAGACCATTTTGGAGTAGTTCAACTGCTGCTAGGGCGCGAAGATGTCAACCCCAATATCCCTGACAAGTATGGCCAAACACCCCTCTCGTGGGCTGCAGGGAGAGGCCATTTTGGAGTAGTTCAACTGCTTCTGGGACGCGAAGATATCAACCCCAATATCCCTGACAAGTATGGCCGAACACCGCTCTCGTGGGCTGCCGGGAGAGGCCATTTTGGAGTAGTTCAACTGCTTCTGGGACGCGAAGATGTCAACCCCAATATCCCTGACAAGTATGACCAAACACCTCTCTCGTGGGCTGCCGGGAGAGGCTATTTTGGAGTAGTTCAACTGCTTCTGGGACGCCAAGATGTCAACCCTAATATCCCTGACAAGTATGGCCGAACACCGCTCTCGTGGGCTGCCGGGAGAGGCCATTTTGGAGTAGTTCAACTGCTTCTGGGACGCGAAGATGTCAACCCCAATATCCCTGACAAGTATGGCCGAACACCGCTCTCGTCAGCTGCCCAGAACGGCTATGATGAAGTAGTGCAACAACTGCTAGCACAGGAAGGTATCGACCCCGATATCCCAGACTATTATGGCAAAACACCGCTTTGGTGGGCTTCCTTCGCCCCGAACAAGAGCACGGTGAATCTACTGCAAGCCCGCCAAGCTGCGAACCCTGATGCCGTTTGACCCCAACAGGGTAAATTCTTTACTATTGCTCTTAAAAATGCAAATCTACTCCTTTTAGGCATTTCCATAAATATGCACATATATACCGCCAGCCGCTTATCTCTCCTCTAAACGGGCTTCGAATCTCTCTCCGGAGCGTCCAACAAACATTCAACATCACTGTCTTTTATTTCTGTTCCTCCCCCTTCGCTTGCTTCTCGATTCCACTTTAAATTCTCCCTTGCGAATCATTATCCCGGATCAAAGCTTGTAATCTAGCATACACATCCCTGTATGAGCATTTATGGGTATTGACTGTTAGTTGAGTGGGTATCCCTAACTCCATCCTGCTAGTGTCGGGAAGTCGGAGGGGGGGGGGGGGGGGGCAAATAAAACAACCATAAAT